>CEAG01018379.1_pt1 | contig 22660 bp, 18 predicted proteins | sample 554891 | NCBI WGS metagenome assembly CEAG01 (sample SAMEA3182116, study PRJEB8094) | gut metagenome | biome: human; feature: gut; material: Stool; isolation source: human stools | place: Canada | collected 2014-02-25
GAGGCCAGGGACAGCGGCGTGTACGAACTCTACTACCTCGACCTCGCCACGGGATTGCGCCGTGGTGAACTGCTGGGCCTGAAATGGACAGATGTCGACCTCGACCGTGGTGTGCTGAAAATCCAACGGGCCATCTCACGGCAGAACAGTAAGGTGGTCGAGGCACCGCTGAAAACGAAAAACGCCTACCGCACACTGCCCCTGTCGGCGGATGCGATAGACGTTCTGATGCAACAAAGAAGAAAAACGGGCAACAGCGAATGGGTATTCCCATCGCCCACCGGAGGCCCCATGTCACCGGACAGCGTCCTGCACATGCTGCATCGCGTTCTAAAGCGGGCAGGGCTGCCAAAGGTGCGTTTCCATGACCTGCGCCACACCTTCGCAACGCTGGCACTGCAAAACGGTGTGGACATCAAAACCGTATCTGGTATGCTGGGGCATTTTTCGGCGGGCTTTACGCTGGACACCTACGCTCATGTAACGACCTCCGCCAAGCGTGAAGCGGCAAAAACAATGGGCAGCATTCTCTCTGGTGCGGTATAGTGCTTTCCGCTATCCGCTCCCGTTTGGGTCAGCGTTTGGGTCAGAAAAAACAGCAAGTAAGATATTGGACGCAAAAATGCGGAAAAAGTCCTGATTTCGCAAGAAATCAGGACTTTCTGGTTGCGGAGGCAGGACTCGAACCTACGGCCTCCGGGTTATGAGCCCGACGAGCTACCAACTGCTCCACTCCGCGATATAAACTTGAAATACTGGTGCCGGTGACCGGACTCGAACCGGTACAGTATCGCTACCGGGGGATTTTAAGTCCCCTGTGTCTACCAATTCCACCACACCGGCAGATATCGGCAATAGTTAATATACCATACCCCCGCCGCGATGTCAACACCTGTTTTCAAAAAACTTTTCCGCTCACGTCTCTGCGCCTTTGACTTGCCGCTCTTGCTATGTTATACTATATTTGTATTGTTATCGAAAAGAGGCGGACTATGCAGATCGGAACGGTAAAAATTGAATCGAGGCTCGCGCTCGCGCCGATGGCGGGCGTGACGGATGCTGCATTCCGCCAGATCTGCGCCGAGCTCGGCGCGGGCTATACCGTGACGGAGCTTGTGAGTGCCAAGGCGCTGTGCTATCACGATGCGAAGACCGCGCAGCTTCTGCGCCCCTTCCCGGGCGAAAAGCCGTTTGCCGCGCAGATCTTCGGCAGCGACGTGAACTGCATGGCCGAGGCTGCGCAGATGGCCATCGAAATCTCCGGCGCGGACATCCTGGATATCAACATGGGATGTCCCGTGGGCAAGGTCGTGAAAAACGGCGATGGCAGCGCGCTGATGCGCGATCCCGAAAAGGCCGCGCGCATCGCCGAGGCCGTCGTGCGCGCCGTCAGGGTCCCTGTCACGGTGAAGATGCGCCGCGGCTGGGACAAGGGCAGCATCAACGCCGTCGAGCTTTCCAAAATGCTGGAGGAGGTCGGCGTCAGCGCCGTCGCAGTACACGGGCGCACGCGGATGCAGATGTACGGCGGCGAGGCCGACTGGAACACCATCCGCGACGTGAAGCAGGCCGTGAATATCCCCGTCATCGCCAACGGCGACGTCTTTTCGCCCGAGGCCGCGGTGCGCATCCTCAAATTTACGGGCGCGGACATGGCGATGATCGGCCGCGGGTGCTTCGGCAATCCGTGGCTCTTCCGGCAGTCCGCCGCCGCGCTCGACGGGCGCGACATTCCGCCGCTGCCGCCCTTTGCCGAGCGCTGGGATACCGCCGTGCGTCAGGTCGAGCTTTCCGCCGCGTACGGCACCGAGCGCGGCGCCATGCTCGAGGCGCGCCACCACCTGTGCTGGTACTTAAAGGGCGTGAGCCACGCCAACTACTATAAGGAAAAGATCGTGCAGTTGAACACGCTGGACGAATTGCGCGCGCTCAGCCGCGCCATCAAGCGTGACCTGCACTGAGGAAAGGACATGAACGAAAAGGAACTGATCGCTCGCCTTCAAGCGCGGGACGAGGCCGCCTTTGAAGAACTGATCCGACAATATGAAAAAAAGGTGTATTCTCTCTGCGCCCGTATGTGCGGCAATGCCGAGGACGCCGAGGAAGCCGCGCAGGACGCGTTTCTTGCCCTCTGGCGCGGCATCGACCGTTTCCGGCAGGAATCCTCGCTTTCGACGTGGATCTACCGCCTCGCCTCCAACGCCTGCATCGACCTGATGCGCCGCAAGAAAAAGGGTGCCGGCAGCGTCTCGCTCGACGACGAGGAGCTGTTTGTCGACGCGGTGGACCCCGCCCCCCAGCCGCACGAGGAGGCCGAGCGGCGCGAGACGCAGCGCCTGCTGCAGGAGGGGCTTTTGTCGCTTCCTGCGGAATATCGCAGCATCCTGCTTCTGCGGGAGATCGAGGGGCTCAGCTATTCCGAGATATCCGCGGCGCTGGACCTGGAGCTTGGCACCGTCAAGTCGCGTATCAGCCGCGGGCGAACACTTTTGCGCAATTTTTTATCGGTAAACGGGAACTTTTTTGAAAATGCTGCGTCAAAAGTTACAGAATGTAACCGAGAGGGGATGAGCGCCAAATGAAATGCTGCGAAGAATACACCGCCGCGCTCTCTGCCTTTGCAGACGGAGAACTGAACGAAACCGAGAGAAATGAACTGTTGGCGCACCTGGAGCACTGCGAAGCCTGCCGCGATAAGCTCTCCGAGCTGATGATCCTGCACACGATGTTTGAAGAGCTGCCGGAGCTCGACGCGCCGGAGGGCTTTTCCGAGCGCGTGCTCGACAGGCTGCACGCCGAGGAACACGCCAAAAAGCGCAGCCGCCGTGCATGGCCGCGCGTACTGGCCGCCTGCTTTGCGCTCGTCGTGATCTCTGCCGCGGCACTTAATATTCTGCCGCGCGCCGGGAGCGACAAGGCCGCAAACGAAACCGTCGCCGCCGACAACGGCGGCGCCAGGGACGATGCCGCCGGCAGCGCGGCGAACGACGGCTATTCCTACACCTACGCCGCCGTGCAGAAGGACAGCGCGCTCGCTGACGAGGACCGTCTCTACGAAGGCGTGCCGGAGGACTGCAGCGCTGACCGCTCCGCCGACGAGGACGGCTATGCCATCATCACGCTGGATGTGCCTGAGGCGGCGGACTTCCTGCGCGAGCACGGCATGGCCGTCTTCGCCGAGCAGGAGGACAGCGTGAGCTATCTCGTCGTGCCCGAGGCGGCGCATGAGCTGGCAGACGCAATGGAACTGCCCGAAGCGGAGCGCACCGCGCTCGCTCAAGCGGAGGATATCCTGATCGTCGAGGTCGCAAAGGCCACGGCGGAGAGCAATGAGGACGCGGCGGACATCGCCGCGCAGGAAGAAGGGAGCGAATGAACAATATCGGCGTGATCGGCGGCGCGGACGGCGCGACAATGATCGTTACCTCTGGCAGCATCGGAGTAGCCATCTTAAAGGCCTTTTCTGCTGCATTGACGGTAATACTTTTTTCCTCATATTTAGTCTTTTCCCGAAAAACCAGCAAGGAGGGCAAGGCGGTCTGCCTTGCCCTTATAGTCGCTGCCTGTGTATGGGCAGACCAGAACATCAAGTCTTTGGTCGTAAACTCGATGCAGTTGGGAGAGACTCAGCGCTTCCTGCCGCCGCTTTTGCAGCTCACGCGCGTGCATAACTACGGCGCGGCGTGGTCGAGCTTTTCCGGCGCAAGGTGGCTGCTCATCGCGCTGACGGCGGCGGGCATGTGCGTGGTCGCATGGCTGCTTGTCAAGATCGTGCGCCATCCGCTCGGCCAGTGGTCGCTTGCGTGTATCCTCGGCGGCGGCATCGGCAATCTCATCGACCGCGTGCGCCTCGGCTATGTCGTCGATATGCTCGACACGATGTTCATGGACTTCCCCGTTTTCAACGTGGCAGACGTGTTCGTCGTGTGCGGCACGGTCTGCGCGCTGCTCTACTACCTCGCCTTTTACAGCAAGAGCGACGAGAAAAACTGGGAGAACAAGGGCCATGGAACCGATCCTGCTGCAAACAAATGAAGAGGACGCCGGTACGCGGCTGGACGCCTTTCTCGCCCGCACCGTTGACGATCTGACGCGCTCGGCGGCGGCGAAAGCCATCGAAGAAGGGCGCGTGCTCGTAAATGGCAAAGCCGCGAGCAAGAGCTGCAAGCTCACAGGACGCGAGCAGATCGAGTTTACGCCCGAAGAGCCCGCGCCCATCGACGCCGTCCCGCAGGATATCCCGCTGGATGTTGTCTACGAAGATGACGATGTCATCGTCGTCAACAAACCGAGCGGGCTCGTCGTCCATCCCGCGCCGGGCCATCCGGACGGAACGCTCGTCAATGCGCTCCTGTATCACTGCGGCGACAGCTTATCCGGAGTTGGCGGCGCGCTGCGCCCGGGTATCGTGCACCGCATCGACCGCGACACGAGCGGGCTCATCATTGCGGCGAAAAACGACTATGCGCACCAGTTCCTCTCCGCCCAGCTCGCCGACCACACGCTCGCGCGCACGTATGAGTGCATCGTCGTGGGGAATCTGCGCGAGGACAGCGGAACGGTCGATGCACCCATCGCACGCGACAGCCGCGACCGCAAGCGCATGACCGTCGTTCCCGGCGGGCGGCGCGCGGTGACGCACTGGGATGTCCTCGCCCGCTGCCCCGGCTACACGCACGTGAGATGCCGGCTCGAAACCGGCCGCACGCATCAGATCCGCGTGCACATGGCCTATCTTGGTCATCCGATCCTGGGCGACACGGTCTACGGCTCGAAAAAGGCTGTTCCGGGGCTCACCGGCCAGTGCCTGCACGCCGTCGGACTGCAATTCATCCACCCGCGGACAAAGGAGCTCATCTCGCTGTCCTGTCCGCTGCCCGAGGAATTCACCGCCATGCTGCGCAAAATCGACCGATAACCGAAACCGCAACGGCGGAAGCTGCCGCTTCCGCCGCATTTTTTGAGAGAAATACAGGTGAACAATGTGAAAGAGCTGCAAACGATCGAGGAGACCCTCCGGTATCTGCAATTCGACAACTGGGAGCAGAGCGCGCCAGGACTTGCGCGCTCGTATGAGCTGCTGGGCCTGCTCGGTGACCCGCAGAAGAAGCTGAAATTCGTCCACATCGCGGGCACGAACGGCAAGGGCAGCACCGCCGCTATGCTCGCCTCCGTGCTGCAAAGCGCGGGGTATCGCACGGGGCTCTACACCTCGCCGCACCTGCTGCGCTTCCATGAGCGGATGCGCGTGAACGGGAAGGAGATCGACGACACATCCCTCATTTCGCTCACCAACGCCGTGCGGAATGCCGCAGAGCGCATGAGCGAGATGCCCACGGGCTTTGAGATCATGACCGCCATCGCGTTCCTGTATTTTGTGCAGGAGCGGTGCGACATCGTCTCGCTCGAGGTCGGCCTCGGCGGGCGCATGGATTCGACGAATGTCATCCCCGCACCGGTGGTCTGCGTCGTGGCGAACATCGGCCTGGAGCACACGGCCATTCTGGGTGACACCGTGGAAAAGATCGCCGCGGAAAAGTGCGGCATCATCAAGCGCGGCTCGCACGCCGTGCTCTTCGGCCAGAGCGAGGGCGTGGAGAACGTCGCGCGCGAAAAGTGCGCGCAGGAGGGCGTCCCCCTCACCGTCACCGCGCGCCAAAAGCTCGAGCGCATCGCTTCCTCGCTCGACGGGCAGGTCTTCCGCTATCGCGGCCGCGGACCGTATCATCTGCGGCTCCTCGGTGAGTACCAGCTCTTGAACGCGCTGACGGTCATCGATGTGTGCAGCGCGCTGCGTTCACGCGGCTGGGACAAGCTCACAGACGCAGCCATTGATACGGGACTTTCTATCGCGCAGTGGCCCGGGCGACTGGAGCTTTTACGCCGCAGGCCGGACTTCATCGTCGACGGTGCGCACAATCCCCAGTGCGTCGACGCGCTGATGGACTCGCTCGCCGCGCTCTACGGCAGCAAAAAGCTCATCTTCCTCACGGGTGTGCTGCGCGACAAGGACTGGCAGCAGATGCTCCGCCGCGCGCTCCCGCTCGCCAAGGCGTTCGTCGTCATCACACCGCCCTCTGCCCGTGCGCTTGACGAAAACGAGCTTGCCGCGTGGCTGACTTCTCAGGGCGTGCAGGCCATCCCCGCCAAAGACACCGACGACGGCGTCCGCCGCGCGCTTGCACTGGCGGATGAAGACGACGCCATCTGCTCCTGGGGTTCGCTCTACTTCACCGGCGAGGTCCGCCGCGTTTTAACAGAACAGTAAATCCCGAAAGCCGCTGCGAAACTCCGCAGCGGCTCAATTCACCACAGAGCGTCGCAGACTTTGCCGCCGCGCACGGCGGCAAATCATTTTGATCATAAATCGCCGCGACCGGCGCGTGGCGATTTATTCTTCTCGCTTCGCGCGTGTCGCAGCCGCCTGCGGCGGCAAGGCACAAAGCGAAGTGCGATCCCCCTAAAATCAAAGAGACCTCATCCCGCGGATGAGGTCTCTTTGATTTTAACTAAGGTAATTGAGCGGATTCACATACGTGCCATTTCTCTGGATGCCGAAGTGACAGTGGACACCGCTGGCAACACCGCTGCGGCCTGCCTTGGCGATCTGCTGGCCCTTGTAAACCGTCTGTCCCGCAGAGACGAGAAGCGAGGAATTGTGCTCGTAATACGTCACATAGCCGTTGTTGTGGTCGATGATGACAACATAGCCCATCGCGCCCTTATAGCCCGCGTAGGTCACGCGGCCGCCGTCGGCGGCGTAGATCGGCGTGCCGCGCGCGCAGGCAATGTCAATGCCCTTGTGGTTGCTCGTCGCGCCGCGGATGCCCGTGTTGCGGTAGCCGAAGTACGACGTGATGCGGCCCGAGCACGGCCAGCGGAAGCTGCCGGTGGGATACCAGGTGGGGCGAACCTTTGTGCCGCGGGCGCGCGTTTCGGCCACGGGGTCGGTCAGCGTGACGGAGGAGATGACCGTGCGCTCCTGCTCTTCTCCGTTGACATACGTGACGTCGGCCACGATATCGGCCGAGCCGTAGGTGCCCTTGGAGATGACGCGCTCATCGCCCTGATACATGGACGAATCGTTCACGTAATTCACATCGTAGTTGATATCTTCGATATAATTCTGCCGTTCGGTGACCTTGACGGTCAGATACGGCACGGCATTCGAGAGCGTCAGCGCATCGCCGATGTGGATGCGGTTGATGTCGTAGCCGGGGTTCAGCGCTTCCAGCTCCGCGGCGGTCATACCGTTGTTGTTCGCGATCTGGCCCCAGGTATCGCCCTTGACGACGGTGTAGGTCACCTCGCCGGCCTTGGTGGAGTTCAGCAGCTCCGCGATCGTGCCGAGATTCATCACGCTCTCGGTCGGGACATAGCCCTCCGCAATGCGGACATTTTCGACAAAGTCGACCGTCAGCGTATCGGCGGAGACATACATCTGCTTGATCTGCTCGAGCAGCTCGTCCAGCGCACCGGCATACTGCGTCGAGCCGACAAGCTCATCGTCAATATAGAGCGAGTAGCCATAGGTCACCTGCCCAAGCTCTTCGGCAAGGTCCTGCTCGAAGGTGGTCGTGTCCGTCACATCGCTGCGCCGCACAAAGGCGGTAGAGTAGTGAATGGCGTCCTTTGCGATCTCATAGCTCTTGCCGAGCGTCTCGGTCGTGACGCTCTCGAGCTTGGCCGCAGCCTTGCGTGCCTGCGACGCGCTGGCGACCGTGTCGACCACATTGCCGTTGTACTCCACCGTTGTGCCCAGCGTGTAGAAGGAAAAGAAGATCGCGACCGCAGCCACAACCGCCGCGCCGCCGATAAAATAGAATGGGTTGACGCGCCGTGCGCGGCGGCGCCAGCGGTCCGCGTGCGTACCGGCAGCATGGTTGCGCTGGCGGCGGCGCACCTGCAGCTTCTCGTGCAGCAGCGAGTGCCACATTGGGAACATCCCGCCGATGACGAGAAAGACCTGCACCAGAAAGCGGTTGGATTCGGGGAAGTTGCGCGCCTTGCTCTCGCGCATCACCGTGCGGGCGCGCGGCCCGATGCGGCGGATGCGCTGCCCCAGCGTTGCGAAAAAGAGGGCCGCGTGTGCAAGGAATGCTCGCAGCCATTCGGATATTCCGTGCCCGCCGCCCCGCTTCGGGGAGGATGACCGCTGCGTCCGCTCACGGCGGCGCGTCGTCGATGCACTGCTGCGCTGAGAGGTCGGTCGTTTTTGCTCTGACATATCAAAACTCCTTAGAGAGGGTACAAAAATAAAAAGTTACAAATTGTAACCATCGCTCAGTATATCGTTTTTTGAGGGTCCCGTCAAGCTTTTTAGGGAAATGATACTGCTAATATGTTGTGAGAGTTTGGAAATTTTGTAAACTTTTGCAGGAATTTTCCGGTATTTTTCCTTGAGACGGTGAAAAAGTGGGTGTATACTATATCGGTAAATCTGTGCCGCTTTATCGGTACATCATATATCAGGAGGAATCACCATGTTTGCGAAACTGATCGCTACGCTGAAGCAGAGTCCCAAGACCATTGTTTTCACCGAGGGCACCGATCCCCGTATTCTGGAGGCAAGCGCGCGCCTGCTGTCCGGTAACTTCTTAAAGCCCGTGCTCGTCGGCAACCCCGATGAGATCGCCGCCGCAGCCGAGGACGTCGGCTTCAACATCCGCGGCGCCGAGATCATCGACCCCGAGAACTACGAGGGCATGGACGAGATGGTCGACAAGATGGTCGAGCTGCGCAAGGGCAAGATGACCGCCGACGAGTGCCGCGCCGCGCTCAAAAAGAGCAACTACTTCGGCACCATGCTCGTCAAGATGGGCAAGGCCGACTGTCTGCTCGGCGGCGCCACCTATTCCACGGCCGACACGGTCCGTCCTGCGCTGCAGCTCATCAAGACCAAGCCCGGCAACAAGATCGTCTCTTCCTGCTTTATCATGGTCCGTCCCGCCGCTTCCGGCGAGAACGAGGTGCTCGCCATGGCCGACTGCGCCATCAACATCAAGCCCAATGAGGACGAGCTCGTCGAGATCTGCAAGGAGACCGTTTCCTGCGCCAAGATCTTCGGCGTTGACCCGAAGGTCGCCTTCCTGAGCTACTCCACCCTCGGCTCCGGCAAGGGCGAGGACGTCGACAAGATGCGCAACGCCTGCGCCAAGGCCAAGGAGCTCATGCCCGAGACCCCGATCGGCGGCGAGTTCCAGTTCGACGCGGCGGTCTCTCCGGCTGTCGCCAAGACCAAGCACATCACCGACGGCGTCGGCGGCCACGCCAACACCTTCATCTTCCCCGACATCAACGCCGGCAACATCGGCTACAAGATCGCGCAGCGCCTGGGCTCCTTCGATGCCTACGGCCCGATCCTGCTGGGTCTGAATGCGCCGATCAACGACCTCTCCCGCGGCTGCAACGCCCAGGAGGTCTACTCCATGGCCATCATCACCGCAGCGCTTGCCTAAGCATTTTCCGGATGACAGAAGGCGGCTCTCCGATCGGAGAGCCGCCTTTTTTTGCAGCGCAGCCGTCATTTCAGCGCGGCAGCGCGTGATTTTCTGCATCAGAAGATGCTTCAAATGTTTCAAATGTATGGAATATCTGGATAAATTAAACAAATGTTTTTCTCTGTTTTTGTACATTTTGCACATATTTGCGCAACGAAGTTCAGTCACCTTTTTCCCGGAAAAAGGAAGACAAAAAATTCCTTCATGATATAATGAACTTGTTAAGGCGGGGTGCGTGCAGCCCCGCAAAAATTTACGAACACATCTTCGTGGAGGGTTATCACTATGGCTATCAAAGTGGGCATCAACGGCTTCGGCCGCATCGGTCGTGTCGTGCTGCGCATCATGTCGGAGCGTCCCGAGCAGTTTGACATCTGCGGCATCAACCTGCGCAAGGCGGACCTCGACTATATGGTCTATCTCGTCAAGTACGACTCCGTGTTCCGCCAGTTCAACGGCACGGTCGAGCACGACGAGGAAAATCTCATCCTGAACGGTCACAAGATCCATGTTTTCAGCGAGTCCGACGCCTCTCAGATCAAATGGGCCGACTGCGGCGCGGAGTACATCATCGAGTCCACCGGCGTTTACAATACCACCGAGAAGGCCTCCACCCACTTTGCCGGCGGCGCGAAAAAGGTCATCCTGACCGCGCCCGCCAAGGATGAGGCCACCCCCACGTTCGTCATGGGCGTCAACCACGAGCTGCTGCGCCCCGAGATGAAGGTCGTTTCCAACGCCTCCTGCACCACCAACTGCTTAGCGCCCCTTGCCAAGGTCATCAACGACGAATTCGGCATCGAGCAGGCGCTCATGTCCACCATTCATGCCTCCACATCCAAGCAGAAGACGGTCGACGCCCGCGGCGGCAGCGACTGGCGCACAGGCCGTTCGGTCTACAACAACATCATTCCCTCCTCCACGGGCGCTGCCAAGGCCGTCGGCAAGGTCATCCCCGTGCTCAAGGGCAAGATGACCGGCATGAGCTTCCGCGTTCCCACGGCCGACGTTTCCGTCGTTGACCTGACCGCGCAGCTCAAGAAGAAGACCTCCTATGAGGAGATCTGCGAAGCCGTCCACCGCGCAAGCGAGGGCTCGCTCAAGGGCATCCTTGCCTACACCCGCGACCAGATCGTCTCGCAGGACCTTGTCGGCAATCCGCACCCGAGCATCTTCGACGAGACCGCCGGCATCATGCTCGACGATGACTTCGTCAAGCTGATCTCCTGGTACGACAATGAGTGGGGCTATTCCAACATGGTCGTGCGCCTGCTGGAGCACATGGCCAACATCGACAAATAAAAAGGAAAGGGATGCTCTGCATCCCTTTCCTTTTTATTTGGTTAGGATTGCAGCCCGCGGCAGCGCACGCGCCGCAGGCGCGCACGTTTGCGGGCTGAGAAGTGTAAATTCTGACGCACATGTCGTCAGAATTTACGATTAACATCATTTCGCGTCTGCGGACGCGAAAGTCTGCGACGCTTTTTATTTCTTTTCGTCCTTCGGTACTTCTGCGCCGGAGGACGTTTCTTTTTTCTTGTTTTCTGCTGCTTTTGCTTCGATCTCGGCAGCCGTGACGTCATCCTCCATGCCGCGGGCGTGAAGCACATCATCGCGTGTGAGCGTCATGAGGTCGTCCTTCGTGAAGCTCTCCAGCTTTGCCAAACGGTTGGCCTGCGCGGTCAGGATCTGCTCGAAGAGGTTGCGCACGCCGCGCGCGTTGCCGAACGTGATGCCGTCGGCGTTCTCATCGTAGATAAAGTCCTTCACGTCCTGCTCGGCATCGGGAGAGAGGGTATACTGCGACTTACGGCACTGCATTTTGAAAATTTCGAGCATCTCATCAAGGGAGTAGTCATCAAAGTGCAGATAACGGTTGAAACGGGACTCAAGGCCCGGATTTGAGTGGATGAATTTCTCCATCAGGCCGTCGTAGCCTGCGACGATCACGACGAGATCGTCGCGGTAATCCTCCATCGCCTTGAGCAGCGTATCGATCGCTTCCTGACCGAAGTCGTTGTCGCCCTTGCCGTTGAGGGCGTAGGCCTCGTCGATGAACAGCACGCCGCCGAGCGCCTTTTCGATGACCTTGCTCGTCTTGATGGCCGTCTGGCCGACGTAGCCCGCAACGAGCCCGCTGCGGTCGACCTCGACGAGCTGCCCCTTCGACAGGATGCCGAGCGAACGGTAGACGCGCGCCATCAGCCGCGCGATCATCGTCTTGCCCGTGCCCGGGTTGCCGGTAAAGACCATGTGGAGCGAAAAATCCGCGTTCGGCAGCCCCGCCTCTTCGCGCCGCTTGAAGACGGTCGCCATGTTGATGAGGTTATTCACCTCGCGCTTGACCTCGCCAAGGCCGATGTAGCCGTCGAGCTCCTTTTTGAGATCCTCGATCTTTTCCGGCGGAGGAAGGGGCTCGTCCTCTTCCTTTTTTTCCTCTGCGCCGGCGGAAGCGACGGATTTGCCCGGCTTTGCGCCATCTGCGCCCTTCGGCGCAGCAGGTTTGGGCGCGCTTTCCTTCGGTGCAGCGTCTTTTAGCGCGTCCGGCGTCAGCGGCGCGCCCCAGAAGTCGCTGCCCATGCGGTTTAAGTTGTTCTGCGTCATCGTGCGGATGACGTCGAGCTGCTGGAGGATGATCTCGTCCTTTTTATCCATGGTGGTTCTCTCCCTTCGTCCCGTAGGGTGTGTGCGCCATTGCGCGGAACAGACACGCTGTAATGAGGCCGCTGAGTGCGCCCGTGAAGAGCGACACCAGCAGCAGAAACGGCAGATAGTAGAGCGGCGCGCTTGAGCCGAGCGTCAGCATCGCGGCGCAGACCTGCCCGCAGTTGTGCGCCGCCGCACCCGCGATCGAAACGCCGAAGATGCTGAGCCCTTTCGCATTGCGGAGCAGCGCCATCACAAAGAGCGCAGACAGCCCGCCGAACAGCGAAAAGAGCAGTGCCGAGGCGTTGCCCGCAAACAGCGCGCCGAGCGTGCAGCGCACAAGCAGGATACAGAGTGCGCTCGGAAAGTCGAGGGCATAGAGCGCATAGAGCGTGACGATATTCGCCAATCCGAGCTTGACGCCCGGCAGCGGCACAAGCAGCGCCAGCGGAAAAAACGCTTCCATATACGAGAGCGCCAGCGCCAGCGCGGACAGCACCGCGCAGAGCGTGAGCTGCTTTGTCGTGATCTTCATGCCCTCACCCCGCGATCAGATCATAGTCGGCTGCCGCGCCCTCGAGCGTGACGGCTATGCGGGCCGGCAGGCATACGACGCTCTGTCCCGCGCGCGAGATCGCGCCGGAATGGACGCAGTCCTGATTCGGGCAGTCGCTTTCGCTCACGCGCACCGCGCCGTTTTCCGCAGCGACAGTGAGCGTGTAGCCGCGGCTTTCATACGTGCCGCCGGTGTAGGCGCTCAGTGCGCAGCGCTCGACGGTCTCGCCGTCGACGGTGACTTCTACCGTCAGCTCGCCCGCCGCTTTCGCCGCAAAATACGGTCTCGCGGCCAGCGAAAGCGCGAGCAGCAGCACTGCGAGCACGACGAGCGCATCCCACCTTGTGGGCTTCAGCTCAGGCGAGCGCTTCATATGTGTACCCGCTTTCGTCATTCGGCGTGAAGGCATCGGCAAGGCCGCCCGTATAGAGCACGCGGTCGTCGTCGGTGACTAAGATGAGTTCAAAATCCGTTCCCTGCGCGGAAAGAGCATTGCGCAGCGCGAGCGCGCCGTCGGCGCCGAGGACGAAGCACGCCGTTGAAAGTGCATCTGCCCACGCGCCGTTTTCGCACAGCACGGTGACGCTGACCAGCCCGCTCTCGGCGGGGCTGCCGGTCTTGGGGTCGATAATGTGGTGGTAGCGCACGCCGTTCTCTTCAAAATAGCGCTCGTACACGCCGGAGGTCACGATGAACTTGTCCGCCGCCGACACGACGCCAAGGTAGCTCTCTGTGTCTGCCGGGTTCTTGACGGCGATGCGCCAGTCGGTGCCGTCGCTCTTCCGCCCCATGACGAACACATCGCCGCCGAGGTCGAGCGTTGCGGAGGTGACGCCCTCTTTTTCAAGCTGCGCGCGCAGCACGTCGGCCGCGTAGCCCTTGGCGATGCCGCCGAGGTCAAGCTGTGTGCCGTCTGACAGCGCAACCGAATAGCCGTCCGCCGTTTTTTCGAGCGCGACCTTGTCGCGCCCCGTGCGGGCGAGCAGCGCTGCCAGTTCATCCGCAGACGGCACGCGGTGTAAGTCCTTCGTAAAGCCCCAGGCGTCGAGCACGGGAGCGAGCGTCGGGTCAAAGGCGCCGTTCGTCGCGTCGGAAATGGTAAGCGCCGCTTCGATGAGCGCGGGCAATGCGTCGTCCGCGCCGTATATGACCGTCTCTCCGTTTGCTGCGTTGAGGGCATAGAGCTCGCTGCCCTCCGCCGTGCGCGAGAGGACAGATTCATCCAGCGTATGCAGTTCCTGCTCCGCGCTTTCCAGCGCGGCAGCGGCATTTTCGCCGTAAACCGTCAGGTTCATCACCGTGTCCATGGCGTACACCGTGCGCGTCTCGCTCTGCACCGCCGCTTTCTCGCCGCAGCCGACAAGAGACAGCGCAAAAACAGTCAGCAGCAGGGCGGTAAATTGTCTTTTCATAGCTTCTCCTGAGAAAATAATATATCAAGTATATTGTACCTGTGACAATGCGGTCTGTCAAAGCAAAAAAGAGGCGGCGGGCAAATTTCAGCCCGACGCCATCGCTAAATTTGTGTTTAGCCTTGCGAAAGCGGCGCACGTCCTGTATAATAAAGCGATTTTAGCCGCCGTGTACCGAAAAGGAGCCCGCCATGCTGTTTTGGAAGAAGAAAAAAGCCCCATTCGTTCAGTCCACCACCTCCGCCTGGAAGGAGCAGTGGCGCGAGATCGTGCCGCCGGAGTGCCGCAACGTTCCCATCACCGAGGGTGGCCGGACCGTCACGGCCTATGTGCAGATCAATCATTTCGTGATGATGCTGCAGGACGGGCTCCTCATGAAGGAGGACTTTTTCGACGTTTGCTCGCATTTCCAGCGCGCGGGCTATCACGTCATCTGGCTCATGCGCTGCACGCAGGACATCGAAAACGGCTATTTGAAGATCAAAAAACAGAAGGACAACAAGTGCCTGTGGAAATGGCGCAAGCCCACGACGAACTTCGGCCGCTGGACGAGCGACAACCGCTATGTGACCATCCTGCTGCAATACCGTCCCGCGCCCGAGGGCGCGCTTGAGAACTGCCACGAGGAGATTTTGCAGCGCGTGCAGTGGGCCGAGAGCTCGGACAATACGCAGATGGTGCCCTCGCGCACGGAATTTGCCACCATCGGCGTCCCCGGCACCCCGGCCGAGCTTGCCAACTGGCTGCGCGGGGGCTTCATGTCGTCAGAACTGTAAGGCGGCGCGGGAGGAGGACGGTGCGCCGTTCCCCTTTCCGCGCTTTTTCTGTCCAATCGGGAACTTTTCCCCCTCCCCGCCCGTCTATTATCATAACGACACAGAAAGTGAGGACTCCGCCATGAAACGACTTACTTCCCTTCTTCTCTGCGCATTGATGGTGCTGGCGCTCGCGGGCTGCGGTGCGAAGTCCGCGCCCGCCGAGCCGCCGGAGCTGACGGTGACGAACGCGCAGGGCGCGAGCATCACCGCGCGCAGCGGCAGCTACGACTGGGACTATGATGCCGGCGGCCAACGCATGGGCGCGATCGCCTGCGGCGCGCACCCGCTGGACGAAAACTGCCGGGACATCACACCGATCCTTGAAATGCCCATCGCGGTGTCGGCGTCCTTCCATTATACCGTAACGCTTTCCTTCGGCGACTGTGCGCCCGATTCCGTCATCCTGCGCTGCTGGAACGAGCAGTGCTGGGGCGACACACAGGCAAAGGCCGAAAAGCTGAGCGTGCAGCGGCAGGACGACGGAACGTACACCGCTGAATTGCTCCCGAGCGTCGGTATCTTCGAGGTGGACGCGCAGTGGGACGCGGAGGATTACTGCGGCAGGGCGTTCTACTCCTTCTGCACGAAGGCAAAGGGCAGCGAAGCGCTGCACACAGGCGCGGTGCTCAGCATCGGTGAGAGCGAGGACATCCGCAAGATCGACATTTCGTGGCGCGGCGGCGGCGTGAACATCTATGCCGCCGAGCAGAGCGCACAGATCAGCGTGAAGGAGGAATCCGCCGCCGCGCTCGCCGAAAGCGAGAAGATGGTCTGCACGATCGACGGCGACACGCTGCGCATCCGCTTCCTCGGCGACGCCTACCGCGGCAGCTACGATGGGGAAAAGTATCTCGATGTGGGACTTCCGGCGGAGCTGGTCAGCGCCGGTCACTTTGAGAAGATCGAAGTCGAAACGACGGACGCTTACATTTATGTAAGCGCGGACGTTTCCGGCGAGATCGACCTTTCGACCGTCGGCGGCGACGCGCGCGTGATGTGCGCAAGCTGCCCCGCGGTCGAGATCGAAACGGTGAGCGGCAGCGTGGGCCTCGTGGACGGCACATGGGGAATGGTCGAACTTTCGACTGTTTCCGGTACCATCGAGCTTGCGGGCGAGGCGGAAAATGTCGAGATCGAAACGACAAGCGGCAAGGTGGATATCGCCGGCGCGCTCGGCACGCTGGACGCCGAAAGCGTCAGCGGCGATCTCATTCTCTCCCTCGACCGCGCGCTGCGCCTCGACGCCGAAACGATGAGCGGCAGCATCTATCTGACGCTCCCGGCGCAGGACGGCTTCACCCTCGACTACGAAACGGAAAAGGGCTCCTTGGACTCCGCGCTCGCCGAGCGCGAGGGCACGCTCATCGCCTGCGGCGACCGCGAAACGCACTACACCGTACCCGCGCTCGAGGGCGGCGAGATGAGCGAGCTGGAAATTTCGACGGTCAGCGGCACGCTGACGATCAAAGCTTCCCCCTCCGGCAGCAACTAAAGCGCAAAAAAGAGAGCGGCCGTGCCGCTCTCTTTTTTTGCTCAATTTTTCTTTTCGTCGATCGCAAGCCACGTCTGGTCAAAGCCGTAGGGCAGAAGCTCACGGATTGAAAGATGCTTCTCCTCGCCGTTTTTGTTCAGGCACACGACCTCCATCCCGGGGCCGAACTCGTAGAGCACCTGGCGGCACGCGCCGCAGGGATAGCAGTAGTCGTCGCTGCGCCCCGCGATGACGATGCGCTTGAATTTTCGGTGCCCCTCGCTCACGGCCTTGAACGCCGCGGTGCGCTCGGCGCAGTTTGTCAGCCCGTAGCTCGAATTTTCGATGTTGCAGCCGGTGAAGACCGCGCCGTCCTCGCATTCAAGCGCCGCGCCGACGGGAAAATGGGAATACGGCACATAGGCCATGTCCAGCATGGCGACGGCCTTTGCTTTCAGCTCTTCCAGTGTTGCCATCAAAATCGCCTCCTCACCAGTCTACGCCGAGGTCGGGACGAACAGACGTGCCCATGATATCTTCGGCGTTATAGAATTGCAGGTAGCGGCTGCGCGCGTGGCGCAGCGTGGTGCCGTCCGGATGCAGACGGTCGCAGATGACGGCGGAGATATCGTCCTTGACATAGCTAAAAGAGCTGGTGCCGACGCTCGCGAACACGCGGAAGCCCTGACTTTGCAGGTAGCGGAAGCGCTCGCCGGTCTGGTGCCAGTCGTCGCCGTCGGGACGGCCTCCGTGCGGATAGAACAGGATCTGCGTGGGGCCGACGAGCGAGCCGACCTCGTCCGCCCAGCGCTCGGTGTCGTTGATGACGGTCTGGAGCGGCTTGGTGTCGAGGCGGATGTGGCCCCAGGTGTGGCTGCCGAAGGTCCAGCCGGTCTCCTTCAGGCGCTCGATGACGGGCTTGACGGCCTCGATCTCGCTCGCGCGATAGGCGTCGAACGCCGGACGGTCGGGGCTGTCGGCGGCAATGTCGCGGTCATCCTGCGTGCGGTAGCCGAGGATACCCTGATAACCCGTCAGCGAGAAGATGGCCTTCGCGCCGTTCAGCGAAAAATCGGGATGCTCGTAGACAAACTGGTCGAGAATGGGCGTCGCGTCGAGTTCCTTGGTCAAAAAGGTCTCATTTGTGTACGGATCGGTGCACTGCGCCCAGATCTCGCCGTCCTCGCCGACGACGAGCTTGCTCGTGAAGCCCTCGTCGAGCATATACGGGTAGTAATTCACATCGTCAAAGCTGATGACGAGCGGCTTTTTGCCCTCTGGCAGCATCAGGGTGTTTCGCACCATGTGCGTGCCGGACTCGTCCGTCACCTCGCTCCACACGTCTTCCATCGCGACTAAGATGTAGTCCTTGTCGTACACGGACTGCAAGATCTTCTTGTACTCGTCCGCCGTGACCATCCAATCGTCCAGCCCGTAGCGCTGGTCCTGACTGGCGTTGCAGTCGTGGAAGGCCCACTGCGGATAGGCGATGATCGGATGGAAAAAGAGGTGCTCCACCACCTGATCGGGGCCCCACGCCTGCGTGAGCTGATCCTCGGACCAGTAATTGCGCACGGCGTCGTAGGGGTCGGTATTCGGGTCGGATGTATCGCCGCCGTCCGCCGGCGCTTCCGTGTCGGTGTTCGGGTCGTCGGGGGTGGTCTCGTCGGATTTGCTGCCGCAGGCGGTCAGCAGCGACAGCACCATGAGCGCGCTGAGCAGCAGCGCCAAAAAACGTTTCATGTCAAATCTCCTTCTCTCAAAGCTGCGCGGCTATTATAGCAGAGTTCACTTCTTTTGACTACGCTTTTCGCGGTTTTGTTCCCATTTGTAACTATTTGGAGAAAATTGACAAAAAAGAGCAAATCAGGTAAAATGCGGGCAAGGCGCTGTTGCAGACGGCGGTTAGCCACTCCCTTGCGAAAGGGGGTGATGCGGATGGGAAAAGAAAATGCGCTGCGTTTTCTTTTGTGTCTCACCATGATCCTTGTGATCATGGCTTACATAGCCCCAAAAGCGTGTTAACCGCTCGGCTGGCCCCGAACGGTTAACGTAGAAATACTTTAGCTAATTAACGAGGGCTGACCGTCACTGCAACAGCGCCCTTGTTACTTTTATTATAAGCTAAATCGGCGGCTTGTCAAGCGCGGAAAAATTTTTTCCGCGTTGCACCGGCTCGTCTCACTTTCGATGCCTTACAGCCTAAAGCTGTAAGGCAAAATTTTTGCCCTGCGAGACTGAAAAGGAGAAGAGAACATGGAAAAAACGACAAATTACAAGCTCCCCCGGTGGGAAAAGGACGATTTCGTCAAGATGGACGACTTCAACGCCGCGTTTCAGACGATCGACGAAACGCTGAAGGCGGGCGCGGACGCGGTAGCGGACGAAGCCACCGCCCGCGAGACGGCTGTGACGGCACTGGCGCAGGATGTTGGCAGCGGCGGTAGGGTCTGCCGCATCACGACCGGCTTTTACACCGGCAACGGTAAGACCGGTGAAACCAACAAGCGCACGATCTCGGTGGATTTTACCCCTGTGCTGGTGGCGGTCGTCAGCGAGGGCGATATCACCGGCAACTACGGCTACACGCCGATGCTCCTGCTGCGCGGCTGCACCACAGCCTCGCGCAACACCTTCACCGGCGGCGGCTCCGCGCCGACGGTCAGTTGGGGAACAAAAAGCGTCTCGTGGTACGCCGGTCATGACATGACCGCACTGAACTACAAGGATTGGACCTATCAATATGTGGTCATCGGATATTCAGCGGAATAAAAAACAGCCCCGAGCCAAAAGGCTCGGGGCTGAAAACATTTATAGAAATGTTTTAGAAGTACACGGGAACGATTTCAGCGGAGACAGCAATCTCAGTGCCAGCAGCGTTGTAAGCAACGGCGCGGAACTCATAGTTGCCAGTCAGACCGAAAACGGTCGCGGTGTAGTAGTAGGGGTTGATGGAACCATTCGTCCAAGACATAGAAGCGGTGTAGGTTGCCCAAGCACCGTTGGAGCTGTAAGGACGATACTGGAGCTCAACACGAGTGCCGCCAACGACCTCGGGGAGAGTCAGGGTAGCGGTCAGGTCCTTGTTCACTCCGGTCAGAGACAGCGTAGCAGGACCCTGATAGCTGCCGTTACCATCGGAACCGTTGGTGCCCTTGTTGTAAACATAGAGCTGGGAGATGGTACGGTTGTACTGACCCTCAAGCTGGAGGGTATCCTGCGTCCAAACGGCGTAGACGTCAACAGAAGTCCAGTCGCTGATATCCTTCAGGGTATCCTTGGTGTAGTCACCGTAGACATTCGCGGAGGACAGGCTGAAGGTGGACTTGCCAGTCACATCAGTGCCATTGACGAGCAGACCGTTGGCAAGAATGCCAGCGTTGAGCAGCTTACCATAGTAGGTATCGCCGACCTTGACGCCAGCGTTGGTGGCAACATCAGCAAACGCAGTAACAGAAGCGATGTGACCGTCAGCAGCATAGGTGACATAGTAAGGCGCGAAGTGGCCGTTGACCTTGGTGGTCAGGGTCTGAGCATCGGCAGCCTTATCAGCAGTAACAGTGTTCTGCTTGACTTCACCGTTGACCATAGCCTCGGTCAAGACCCAGACGTTCTCAACGCTGTTGTAGAGGCTTGCATAGTAGGTGTTGCTGGTGGCAACAACAAAGTTCTTGCCGGAGTTATCAGTCTCGCCGGACTTAACGAAGACATAATCCAGAACGCCATCCTTGTTGGCATCAATGTAGAAGAACTTAGCGCCCTTGATGTTGGGAACGTTGTTCTTGCCGACATACTGCTGATAGCTATAGCCGGTGGCATCGGTGCTGTCGGTGACCTTAACGGTGAAGACAGTATTGTCATCAACCGGCATCCAAGAGCTGCCAACCTTAATAGAAGTGGCCTTGTTGTTGATAAAGGTTTCGGCATAGCCAACAACATCGTGACCCTCAAGGTTTACAGCGCCGGTAGAGAGAGTCTCAACGCGGTACAGAGCATAGCCCTTGTAGATGCTGTTGACGAGGAAGGTCTCAGGAGCAACGTAAGCATAGCCGCCCGCAAACTTATAACTGTCAACGTTGGAGGTAGTACCAGCATAGACCGGGGTAGCCTTGACGGTATCCCAATCGAAGGTGGTGTCACCGTCACCGTCAATCTTGTTGACAGTAGCAGTGGTCACTTCGCCGGTAGCAGCGTTAACCAGAGTAGCAGTAGCGGAGCCCGGAGTGCCGAGGTTCCAAACCATATCCTTGAGGATAGCATAGGTGTAGGTGCTGGCGACCTTAGCGGAGCCGATCACATTGCCATAGCTGTCAAGGAACCAAGTGAAATTGGTGAACGGAGTGTTCTGCGCCTCGTCGAGGTAGTAGGTGTTGGCGTCGTTGTAGTTTGTACCGCCGACAACGTGCTGCTTGGCATTCATAATGATGCTGGTCTGAGCGCCGGTGACGGTCTCAGCCTTGCCGAGGAGTTCAGCATAGGCAGCGACAGTCTTGGAAGCGCCGTTGATGGTAGCAGCCTTGGTCGCAATAGCAACATTGTTGTAAGCAGTGGTCTTAGCGTTCAGCAGGACGTAATCGCCCTTGACGAAGCTGTAGTCGCTGCTGCTGTACTCAACGATGGTCTTACCAGTAGCAGCATCGTGGGTGGTAGCGTCATAGACGCGCAGGGTCAGGGTAGCGTACTTATCGAGGTGGCCAGCCTTGTCAAAGGTAGCAGCAGTAACGCCGGTGACCTGAGCGAGGTAGGTATCAATCATGACGATACGGTCCTCGTAGACCTCAACCAGACGACCCTGAGCGCCCAGGACGTTGATGGTATCGGTGGGCTCGACAGTAAAGGTAGCCTTGTTCTCCACACCGTTGATGTAGGAGGTGTAGGTGGTCTTCGCGGTCAGACCGAGGTCGGACGCAACATCGCACTCCTTAACGGCAGCGGTATAGGTCTTGACGGGGGTAGCCTTAACGGTGGCGTAGAAGGCATCCTTGGTGTTCTTCTGATAACCAGTGACGTTGTTGTACTCACCGTACCAGGTGTAGTAGGGACGACCCCAAGCATCGTTCTGATCAGCGGACTTGGTCAGGCCGAAGTTCTTGTAGCCGAGGGTGGCGTTCTTGGTGCCGCCGATGAGGGCGCTCATGTTGCTGTAGCCGAGCGCCGCGGTGTAAGTCACGGTCGGGACCTCAGCAGCGGTGCGGAACAGGAGCTCGGCAACCAGCTCACGGGAAGCGGCAGCGTTGAGGTCCACGCCCTTGACATTCTTCAGAATGCCGAGCTGCTGGGCGGTCTGAGCGACGTGGAGCTGCCAATCAGCGCCGGTGAACTCGTTGTTCTTGTCGTAGCCGACAGCACGCAGGATCATGGCGAGAGCCTGATAGCCGGTGACCTTGTCGGAGGGACCGAAGGTCTTGGCGTCATAGCCCTTGATCAGTCCGGCGTTCGCGCAGTAGCCGATGTAACCGGCTGCCCAGGCAGCGCCGTTCATGTCGCTGAACTTGTTGTAGGTGGCGTACAGAGAGGCCTGCTTGTCGGTCACGTCCGCGGTGTACAGACGATAAACGATAGCCGCGACCTCAGCGCGGGTGATGTCGCCCTTGGGCTGGAAGGAATAGGTGCCGTCGGCGTTCTTGTAGCCGTTGAACACACCCATGCCGGACAGCACGTCAACAGCCTCGGAATAGGTCTCGTTGACGTCCTTCGCATCCTTAAAAGCGGCGTTGGAACCGACGACGGCCAGAGACAGAGTCATGACCAGCGCCAGCACCAGTGCGAGTAACTTTTTCATAGATGTTACTCTCCTTTCATAAATTTCCATCTTTCCGGGTCGGCAAAACCGGCGAAAAGGACCTTTTTGGGTAGCTTTTGCGAAAATCAAACGCGTCTAAAAAGTTGCAAAAACTTTTGAAATTGTTCTATTTTCGCAAGAAACTTCTCGAAAAAGTTATTCTCGGTCGATATCGCATCCCCTTGCGAAAACCCGCAAAGCCTTGCAGCAGAAAGGATAGCGGGTTTGCGTGGTAGCGGTTTGGTAGCCAATTGAAAAAACAAAAGGCCGAAAAAGGCTGTGATAGCAGGGAAAAATCGTGGTAGCTGTTTGGTAGCAGCGTAACCGTCAAACCTAACCGCGCATAGACACACATGAGACAATAGTAGCGGAACGTTGCGAAAGGTTTCGCTACTGTTGTATTGTGGGGTGTCAGAATGACAAGCGCAGAGTTGAAACATCGGGCGGAGCTACAGGAGTGGGCGGCACAAATCCA
>CEAG01008444.1_pt1 | contig 22171 bp, 19 predicted proteins | sample 554891 | NCBI WGS metagenome assembly CEAG01 (sample SAMEA3182116, study PRJEB8094) | gut metagenome | biome: human; feature: gut; material: Stool; isolation source: human stools | place: Canada | collected 2014-02-25
TTTTGCATACGAAGAGTTCTTTGAAGGTTACGCAACGCACAGAAGAATAATGCAGTAGATAACTAACTAATTCGTAACCTATTACTATTATGAGCGATTACCCAATGCTCATTTCCAATAAATTACACTCTTTTCGTAACTTCAAAACAACAAATATACATAAAAAGCCGGACAATCGCAAGCCGGATTGCGCCCGCTTCGGGAAAGGGTTCCGACAGAGAAAGGCCCGGTCGTCGGACCGGGCCTTTCGGAAAAAGCAGGACGGCATGCCTGCCCTTTTTGGACGGATTTTTAGTTGAGGACCGTCACTTTGAGCGGCGTCACGGCGGCGGCCTGCGCCTGCCCGATCTCTTCGATCCACTCCTTCATGTCCTCCACGCCGCCCTGGCTCCAGCCCGAACCGGCGTAGTAGGTCAGCGTCCGGCCGGGTTTCACGGCCTTGACGGCTACGGCGTGGCCCAGCGTGTCCGTAAGCATCTCGGCTCCCGGCAGGATCACGCCCAGGTAGATGTCGCCGTCGCGTGCGGGGTTCTTCGAGTCCGAAACGGCCTCGCATAGGGCCATCCAGCCTTCGCCGCGCTGCATCTGTTTCACGTCGTGGCGCACGAAGCCCGCGGCGATCGGCATCTCGGCGAATGCTCCTTCGTAGATGTTGTCCATGCGGTTGAAGCGCTGGTTGGCGTCGAGCGAGATGATCTTGGTGAGCGTCACGGGCGTGCCGTCGACATCGAACGGGGCGTAGGTCAATTCGACCGAAGTGCGGATCGGGCCGTTGTCGAGCGTCCGGGCCGTGGCGTAGTTGTGTCCCATCATCCAGAATTTACCGCCGGCGAAGGGCAGCGATGCGCCCGAACCGAGTGTCACGCCCACCTTGTAGCAGTCCATGCCGTCGCCGTAGTTGTGGTGGTAGTTGCCCCGGGCGTACCACTCGTCGATCACCAGTTTGTCGGTGCACTTCACCCATACGTCGATGCCCGGAGTGACGAGTTTCTCGGGAGAGGTTTCGAGCGCCGGGCCGTAGAGGCGGTAGGCCACCTTGTTGTTCTCCCAGGCGTAGTCGTCGTAACGTTCGGGAACCGTGCGGCCGAACGCCTCGGCGGGGTAGTTCTCGCGCTGGCCTGTGACCAGTTTGAACCGCTTGCTTTCCATCGGGTCGGCGTCGGTCTGGAAGATCAGCGCCTGCGGCTCCGTTCCGCCGCGGAAGAGGACCTGCGAGGGGATCTGCTCGTTGTCGTCGTTCAGGACGACGATGTTGTCCGGCGTCACGCCTTTGAGCGCGGCGACTTCGGACCAGGCGATTTCGACGGTTTCGTCATCGCGTTCGGTCGGGGTCGTGTTGGCGACTTCGACCTTCAAAGCGGGTGTGCAGGAGGCCGTCAGGAGGGCTGCAACCCACATAATCGGTTTTTTCATAAAATTAGAATTGAAGTTTTTCCGTTGTTTGTAGGCAAATTTACAATTTTTCCGTATATTGGTCAACCAAAACGGCAAATATTCTATTTAATTCGGTATTTTTTCATATTCCGAGTGGCGGAAAGTTACTAATTTTACGTTATGAAAAAGAGCCTGATACGTATAGAAATTTAACCGCGATAGCTTTTATTTTTTATGAAACAGTTCAACGACGACAACTTCCTGTTGCAGACCGAGACTGCGCAGCGTCTTTACCACGACCATGCGGCCAAGATGCCGATCATCGACTACCATTGCCACCTGATTCCCGAGTACGTGGCTTCGGATCACCGTTTCGACAACCTGTCGAAGATCTGGCTCGAAGGCGACCACTACAAATGGCGCGCCATGCGCACCAACGGGGTCGATGAGAAGTATTGCACGGGCAAGGATACGACCGATTGGGAGAAGTTCGAGAAGTGGGCCGAGACGGTTCCCTATACGATGCGCAACCCGCTCTACCACTGGACCCACCTCGAATTGAAGACCGCCTTCGGGGTGACGAAACTGCTCAACCCCGCTTCGGCCCGCGAAATTTACGACCATTGCACGGCGCTGTTGCAGCGTCCCGAATACCACGCCCGCGGCCTGATGCGCCGCTACAACGTCGAGGCGGTCTGCACGACGGACGATCCCGTGGATTCGCTCGAACACCACATCAAGGTCCGCGAGGACGGTTTTGCGACCAGGATGCTCCCCACGTGGCGTCCCGACAAGGCGATGGCCGTGGAGGTTCCGGCCGATTTCCGCGCTTATATGGAGAAGCTTTCGGAGGTTTCGGGCGTCGCGATCACGAAATTCGCCGATGTGATCGACGCGCTGCGCGTGCGTCACGAGTTCTTCGGGTCGGTCGGCTGCCGCCTTTCGGACCACGGCATCGAGGAGTTCTACGCCGAGGATTATACGCAGGCCGAGATCGACGCTATTTTTAATAAGGTATACGGCGGGCAGACGCTGACGCCCGAGGAGATCCGCAAGTTCAAGACCGCCATGCTGGTCGAGTTCGCCACGATGGACCATGAGGCCGGCTGGACCCAGCAGTTCCACTACGGCGCCATCCGCAACAACAACAGCCGCATGTTCGGCCGGCTGGGTCCCGATACGGGCTTCGACTCGATCGGCGACTTCGCGGTCGGCAGGCAGATGTCGAAATTCTTCGACATGCTCGACCGCAACGACCGCCTTGCGAAGACCATCATCTACAACCTCAATCCGCGCGACAACGAGCTGGTGGCCACGATGATCGGCAATTTCCAGGACGGCCGCTACGGCGCCGGGAAGATCCAGTTCGGATCGGGGTGGTGGTTCCTCGACCAGAAGGACGGCATGGAGAAACAGATGAACGCCCTCTCGACGCTGGGTCTGTTGAGCCGCTTCGTGGGCATGCTGACCGACTCGCGGTCGTTCCTTTCGTACCCGCGCCACGAGTATTTCCGCCGCACGCTGTGCAACCTCGTCGGCAACGACATCGAGCAGGGCCTGCTGCCCGCCTCGGAGATCGACTTCATCGGCCGGGAGATCATCGAGGGCATCTGCTACCGCAACGCCAAGGACTATTTCAAATTTTAAGCTGTCATAATACCATGAAAATCGTAACATTAGGTGAAATCATGCTGCGTCTTTCGACGCCCGGAAACACGCGCTTCGTTCAGTCCGATTCGTTTGACGTCGTCTATGGCGGCGGCGAGGCCAACGTGGCCGTTTCGTGCGCCAACTACGGCCACGAGGCTTACTTCGTCTCGAAGCTCCCGAAGCACGAGATCGGCCAGTCGGCGGTCAATGCGCTGCGCAAATACGGCGTGAGGACCGATTTCATCGCCCGCGGCGGCGACCGCGTGGGTATCTACTACCTCGAAACCGGGGCTTCGATGCGTCCCTCGAAGGTGATCTACGACCGTGCGCATTCGTCGATCGCCGAGGCCGATCCGCAGGATTTCGACTTCGATGCCATCATGGAGGGCGCCGACTGGTTCCACTGGTCGGGCATCACGCCCGCGATTTCGGACAAGGCCGCCGAACTGACCCGTCTGGCCTGCGAGGCCGCCAGGCGTCACGGCGTGACGGTGTCGGTGGACCTGAACTTCCGCAAGAAGCTCTGGACCAAGGAGAAGGCGCAGTCGATTATGAAGCCCCTGATGCAGTACGTCGATGTCTGCATCGGCAACGAGGAGGACGCCGAGCTGTGCCTCGGGTTCAAGCCCGACGCCGATGTTGAGGGCGGCGAGACCAACGCCGAGGGCTACAAGGGCATCTTCCGCCAGATGGCCGCGACGTTCGGGTTCAAGTATGTGATCTCGACCCTGCGCGAGTCGTTCTCGGCGACGCACAACGGCTGGAAAGCCATGATCTACAACGGAGAGGAGTTCTACGAGTCGAAGCGTTACGACATCGACCCGATCATCGACCGCGTGGGCGGCGGCGACTCGTTCTCGGGCGGCGTGATTCACGGCCTGCTGACCAAGCCGACGCAGGGCGAGGCCCTGGAGTTCGCCGTGGCGGCATCGGCCCTGAAGCACACGATCAACGGCGACTTCAACCTCGTATCGGCCGAGGAGGTCGAGTCGTTGGCCGGAGGCAATGCCAGCGGACGGGTGCAGAGATAATTAAAAATGAAAAATTAAGAATTAAAAATTATGGCTCGCTTCAATAAAATGCAAGTTCTGGAGGCCATCGGTAAGACCGGCATGGTTCCCGTATTCTATCATGCCGACGCCGACGTGGCCGAGCAGGTCGTGAAAGCCTGCTACGAAGGCGGCGTGCGCGCTTTCGAGTTCACCAACCGCGGCGATTTCGCTTCGGAGGTGTTCATCCGTCTGGTGAAATTCGCCGCCGCGGAGTGCCCGGAGATGATCCTGGGCATCGGTTCGGTGGTCGACGCCCCGACGGCCGCGATGTACATGCAGTACGGCGCCAACTTCGTCGTGGGTCCCTACCTGAACGCCGAGGTGGCCAGGGTCTGCAACCGCCATCTGGTTCCCTACACCCCTGGCTGCGGTTCGGTGACGGAGATCGGCACGGCGCAGGAACTGGGCTGCGACCTGACGAAGGTTTTCCCCGCGGGCAACGTGGGCGGTCCGTCGTTCGTCAAGAACGTCAAGGCCCCGCTGCCGTGGTCGAACATCATGGCCACCGGAGCGGTGGAACCCACCGAGGAGAACCTCACGGCGTGGTTCAAGGCCGGCGTTTATTGCGTGGGCATGGGCTCGCAGCTCTTCCCGAAAGAGGTCGTCGCCGCGAAGGACTGGGCGGCGATCACCGAAAAATGCCGTTTCGCTCTGGACGTGATCGCCCGGGTGCGTTAAAACCGATTCCGTAAGTTCGGTAGTTCGGCGGCGGCCCCGCTCTGCCGCCGGACGCCGTTTCTGCGGCTCACCAATTCCTGAACACTACTTAATTAAACCCCATAATGACAAACAACAAATCGACTCTCGCTGGGAAGATGACGCAGTATCGCTGGGTCATCTGTGCGATGCTCTTCTTCGCAACGACTGTTAACTACCTCGACCGTCAGGTGCTCTCGCTGACGTGGGACGAGTTCATCAAGCCCGAATTCCACTGGAACGAGTACCACTACGGGCTGATCACTTCGATCTTCTCGATCGTCTATGCCGTCTGCATGCTCTTCGCGGGCCGTTTCATCGACTGGATGGGCACCAAGAAAGGTTATCTGTGGGCCATCGGCGTCTGGTCGATGGGAGCCTGCATGCACGCCCTTTGCGGCATCGCCACCGAGGCATGGGTGGGGCTTCCCGACGCCGCCGCGCTGCGCGCCGTCGAGGCCGGGTCGGCCCTGGCCGCGACCATCGCCATGGTCAGCATGTATTTCTTCATCGCCGCGCGCTGCATCCTTGCCCTGGGCGAGGCGGGCAACTTCCCGGCAGCCATCAAGGTGACCGCCGAGTACTTCCCCAAGAAGGACCGCGCCTACGCCACCTCGATCTTCAATGCCGGCGCTTCGATCGGCGCGCTGTTCGCCCCGCTGACCATTCCGCTGCTGGCGAAGGCCTGGGGCTGGGAGATGGCCTTCATCGTGATCGGCGCCCTGGGCTTCGTCTGGATGGGCTTCTGGGTCTTCATGTACAAGAAACCCTCGGACCACCCGAAGGTGAATGCCGCCGAGCTGGAGTATATCGAGCAGGACCAGCACGAAGTGGTCGACGGCGAGACGGTCGGCAAGGAGCAGGAGGGCGAGAAGATCTCGTTCTGGAGAACGCTCTCGTTCAAACAGACGTGGGCCTTCGCCTTCGGCAAGTTTATGACCGACGGCGTGTGGTGGTTCTTCCTCTTCTGGACCCCCTCGTACCTCAATTCGCAGTTCGGGATCAAGATGTCCGAAGGGCTGGGCGTGGCGCTGATCTTCACGCTTTATGCCATCACGATGCTGTCGATCTACGGCGGCAAGCTTCCGACGATCATCATCAACAAGACGGGGCTGAACCCCTATGCGGCACGCATGCGCGCCATGCTGATCTTCGCGTTCATTCCGCTGCTGGTGCTGCTGGCGCAGCCCATGGGCACGATCTCGCCGTGGTTCCCGATCATCCTGATCGGTCTGGGCGGCGCGGCGCACCAGTCGTGGTCGGCCAATATCTTCTCGACCATCGGCGACATGTTCCCCAAGTCGGCGATCGCCACCGTGACGGGCATCGGCGGCATGGCCGGCGGCGTAGGCTCGATGATCCTGCAATGGTTCGCCGGCTGGCTGTTCGTATATGCCGACGAAACGGCGATGCAGTTCATGGGTTTCGAGGGTAAGCCCGCCGGATATTTCGTCGTCTTCTGCATCTGCGCCGTGGCTTACCTCATCGGCTGGATCGTGATGAAGACGCTGGTTCCGAAATACAAACCGATTGTATTGGATTAACTTAAAAACCGGACATACAATGATCAAGCAACTGAACAAGTCGACCGTCGAAACGGTCGGCCGTCCCGTTCGCATCCTGCAATTCGGCGAAGGCAACTTCTTGAGAGCCTTCGTGGACTGGCAGATCGACATCGCCAACGAGAAGGGCGTCATGGATGCAGGCGTGGCCGTTTGCCAGCCGATCATCGACCCCGAGCGCAAGGTGCTGGGGATGATCGACCTGATGCACCGGCAGGACAACATGTACCACGTCTATCTGGAGGGCATCGAGAACAAACGGCCCAAGAAGGACGTGCGGCTGGTGAAGAGCATCATGGATTCGTTCAATCCCTATGTGGACTATGCGAAATACGAGGCGTATTTCCTCTCGCCGGAGCTGAAGATCACCATTTCGAACACCACCGAGGCGGGCATCCGCTACGAGGAGGGCGACGACCTGACGGCCTGTCCGCCGAAATCGTACCCCGCCAAGATGACGGCGCTGCTGTACAAGCGGTTCAAACATTTCAATGGCGACCCGACCAAGGGCCTTTGCATCATCTGCTGCGAGCTGATCGAGAACAACGGCTCGACGCTCCACGAATACGTCATCAGACATGCCGAATACCACAAGCTCGGGCAGGATTTCATCGACTGGGTCGAAAAGAACTGTCATTTCTGCGACACGCTCGTGGACCGCATCGTGCCGGGATTCCCGCGCGAGCAGATCGGCGAGATCAGGGAGGAGATCGGCTATGACGACAACCTTGTGGTGAAGGCCGAATTGTACCACTTGTGGGCTATCGGCGGTCCGGGCTACAAGGAGGTGATGAAGGAGCTGCCTCTGGACAAGGCGGGGCTGCATGTGATCTTCATGCCGTCGATCAAGCAGTTCCGCGACAAGAAGGTCCGCATCCTGAACGGGTCGCATACGGGCATGGTGCCCATCGCCCTGCAAATGGGCTGCGAGACGGTGATGGACGCTTTCAATACGCCCGACATCGAGCGGTTCGTCAACGACATGGTTGCCGAGGAGGTGATCCCGATGATCGACGAGGACCGGGACGAGCTGAAGAAGTTCGCCGCCGGGATTCTGGAGCGTTTCTACAACCCCTTCATCAAGCACATGCTCCGGTCCATTTCGCTCAACTCGCTTTCGAAATGGGAGGCGCGCAACTATCCGACCGTGCGTGACAACTGGTTCAAGGCGCAGCGGCTGGCCGAACGCGAAGCATTCACGTTCGCCGCGCTGATGACCCTCTACGGGCCGAACAGCGGTTTCGAACCCGACGACACGAGGGAGTTCGTGGACTACATCTGCGCCAACTGGGATTCGGCCGACATGGAGGCTACGATCGCGAAGATCGTGAAGGAGAGCGGCATCTTCACCGTCGATTTCTCGGAGGTTCCGGGCTTCATCGGGACCGTTGCGGGCTATGTCCGCGACATCGAGACGCTGGGCATGAAAGATGCCTTGAAGAAGTTTTTAGGAGCGTAACCAGTCAGCTGTTCCGGTGCGGCGTTTCGGACGGTTCGTGGCACGGCCTCCGGTCGTGTTCACAAGTCCGACCCACCCCGAACCCCCGCCTCGGCGGGGGCTTTGCGGGACCCGGACATGCGGCTTATTTTATTGATATGAAACGGTTTCTGAAAATCAACGCTGCGGACAATGTCGCCGTCGCACTGGCCGACGACCTGCACGAGGGCGAGACGCTCGATGTCGAGGGCGTCGCCGTGACGCTCCGCGAGGACGTTGCGCGCGGCCATAAGTTCGCCCTGCGCGACATCGCCGCGGGAGAGAACGTCGTGAAGTACGGCTATCCCATCGGTCACGCCACGCAGGACGTGCCGCAGGGCGGGTGGATTCACACGCACAACCTGAAAACCAACCTCCGTGACGACCTCGAATACACCTATGCCCCCAAGGTTTACGATGTCGGGTGCCCGAAGCGCGACGTGCGGGTGATGGGTTACCTGCGCGGGAACGATACGATGGGCATTCGCAACGAGTTGTGGATCGTGCCCTCGGTGGGGTGCGTCAACGGGCAGGCGCAGGCCATCGCGGAGCGCGTGAAGCGCGAGTGCGACTGCTCGCACCTCGACGACGTGCGGGTCTACACCCACAATTACGGCTGTTCGCAGCTGGGCGACGACCACGCCAATACGCAGCGGGCGCTGGCCGCGCTGGTGCGTCACCCCAATGCGGGCGCCGTGCTGGTGCTGGGCCTCGGGTGCGAGAACAACCAGGTGTCGGCCCTGAAAGAGGTGATCGGCCAATGGGACGACGAGCGGGTGAAGTTCCTCGTCGCCCAGGAGGTCGAGGACGAGATCGAGGCGGGATTCGAAATCTGCCGCGGGCTGGTGGAAAAGACCAAAGCCGATAAGCGTCAGCCGCTTCCGCTCGCTTACCTCAAGGTGGGCTTGAAGTGCGGCGGCTCGGACGGTTTCTCGGGCATCACGGCCAATCCGCTGGTGGGGCTGTTTTCCGACTGGCTGATCGCGCAGGGCGGCACGACGGTGCTGACGGAGGTTCCCGAGATGTTCGGCGCCGAGACGATCCTGATGGACCGCGCCGCAGACCGCCGGGTTTTCGACGGAACGGTCTCGCTGATCAACGATTTCAAACGCTATTTCCGCCGGTTCGACCAGCCGATTTATGAAAATCCCTCGCCGGGCAACAAGAAGGGCGGCATCACGACCCTTGAGGAGAAATCGCTCGGCTGCGTGCAGAAGGGCGGGGCGCAGCCCGTCGTCGACGTGCTGACCTACGCACAGCCCGTCACGAAGCCGGGATTGAACCTCTTGCAGGCTCCGGGCAACGACTTGGTGGCCGCTTCGGCGCTGGCTCTCTCGGGCTGCCAGCTGGTGCTCTTCACTACGGGACGCGGCACGCCTTTCGGGTCGTTCGTGCCCACGATGAAGATTTCGACCAACACGCAGCTCGCGGAGTTCAAGGCCAACTGGATCGACTTCAACGCCGGCACGCTGGTCGAGGACGAGGAGCCGCAGGCCGTGCTGGAGCGTTTCATCGGCAAGGTGCTGGCCACGGCCGGCGGCGAGCGTCTCAAGCACGAGGAGACGGGTTTCAAGGAGATCGCCATCTTCAAGACGGGGGTGACGTTGTAGCGTGTAATTGCGTTCACCGAACCTATGATGAAATCCGCTGTAATCATAACGATCCTTCTCCTGTCCTCGTTCGTCGCCTCGGCAGAGACGGTCTATACCGTCGACTGCAACGGCGGCGGGGATTTCCGGACCATTCAGGCGTGTTTCGACGCCCTGCCGTCGAAGCCTGCGGAGTGGCGCACGGTGCGGATTATGCCCGGCGTCTATCGCGAGAAGGTGACGCTCGACGTCTACAAGGACAAGGTCCGGATTCTGGGCGATGAAATGGCTGAAACCCGCATCGTCTGGGGCGACTATGCCGGCAAAGTCGTCGACGGCCGCGAGCTGACCACCTACGACAGCTATACGATGTCCGTTCAGGCCGACGATGTCTATCTGGATTGCCTGACCGTCGAGAACGATGCCGGAAGGGTAGGGCAGGCCGTGGCGCTCGAAACCCGCGGCGACCGCATCCATCTGTATCATTGTGCGCTCATCGGCGATCAGGACACCTTCTTTGCTCGCAGCTACGTTTCGCGCGTACATGTCGAGAATTGTTATATCGAGGGAACCACCGACTTCATTTTCGGCCCTTCGATCGTGCTGTTCGAGTGTTCGACGATCCATTGCAAGGCCGACAGTTTCATCACGGCCGCTTCGACCACCGAGCGCAACGAATACGGATTCGTCTTCTCCTGCTGCCGTGTGACGGCGGCCGAAGGGGTGACGCGGGTTTACCTCGGGCGTCCGTGGAAATCGACGGCCCGCACCGTGTGGCTGGAGTGCGAATTTCCCGCGGCGATCCGTCCCGAGGGGTGGCGCGACTGGCGGTTGTCCGGGTCCTATGCGATCTTGTCGTAGATGGTTTTCAGCCGGCGGGTCATAAAGAACTGGATCACTCCGCGCAGGAACATGTAGAGCGTGAAGGCCAGCCATAGGGCATTGTTGCCGATCAGCGGGTAGCAGGCGTAGTAAATGGCGAAATAGGCCGCCGTGGCCCAGAACATCGAGTCGCGCATGACGCGCGTTTCGGTGGCTCCGACCATGATGCCGTCCATGATGAAGGGCATGGCCGAGGCGATCGGGATGAGGATGATCCAGACGATGTAGCGTCCCGCCAGCTCCTCGATCACCCCGGCGTTGGGTGCCGAGTGATCTACGAACACGCCCACCAGGTCGCGCCACCAGACGAGATAAATCCCCACGAAGACCACCGATACGAGCGTTCCCCAGGCGATGCACCTCCGCAGGCAGTCGCGCAGCGACACGCTGTCGCGCGCCCCGATGAAGCGTCCCGTGAGCGCCTCGGCGGCGTAGGCGAAGCCGTCGTTCATGTAGGAAAAGAGCGTGAAGAGTTGCAGCAGCAGGGTGTTCACGGCCAGCAGCGCGGGGTCGTCCATGCGTGCCGACGCCCCGGTGAAGAAGGTGTAGACCGCGACGATGCAGAACGTGCGCAGGATGATGTCGCGGTTGATGATGAAGAACGTCTTCAGCGGTTTGAGGTCCAGCACCTCCGACCAGTCGATCCCGGTGAGGATCGGACGGTATTTGGCGGCGAGCAGCAGCGCCGAGAGCGCCACGCCGGTCCATTGGGCGATCACCGAGGCGTAGGCGATGCCCACGATGCCCATATCCATCCCGAAGGCGAACCAGAGGCTGCAAAGGATGTGCACGATGTTGACCGTGACGGCCGTCAGCATGGGGAATATGGCGTTCTGCATCCCCGTGAACCAGCCGTTGAACCCGAAGAGCACGATGCCCGCCGGCACGGCCCAGATGCGGGCGTAGAAGTAGTCGCGGGTCATTTCGCTGCCGTTCATGGCCCAGAGGGCCAGTTCTCCCACGGGGTATTGGAGCAGGATCATCAGCACACCCATCACCGCCGACACCGACAGCGCGCGGGCCAGCATGTTGGTGCACTCGCGGAAGTCGCCCGCGCCGAACGCCTGGGCCGTCAGCCCGCTGGTTCCCATGCGCACGAACGAGCAGTTCCAGTAGATGAAGTTGAAGATCGAGACGCCGATGGCCAGCGCGCCGATCGTGGCGGCGGAGTCGGCTCCCCAGTGTCCGGCGATGGCGGTCGATACGATGCCCATGAGCGGCACGGTGATGTTCGAGACGATATTGGGGAGCGCAATGCGCAGTATTTCGCGGTTCATGTTCATAACGGATGCAAAGATAGCGTATTTGTGGTGTGTTTATTCGCAGACTACCCTAAATTGAAATAACATAGTTTCAGATCAATATTGATTTTCAGCAACCTTTTTTCGAAATTTGCAGGGACAATACCCCGGGAGCGTTGCGTATTGAAAAACATTTTCTATCTTTGTCTTGCTGTCCACACGGACGGCGACATATTTGGTAGAAGTGTTTCGCTTTTATTCTTGAATGGAAATCTGGAAAATTTCTCGTGAACAGGAATAAGCAATACAAACACTCATTGCCGTGTATAGCTATATCATTCCCGATATACTATCCGGTGTGGGGTATTGTTTATTTGTTCACGGGTATTCCAGAACCTCCATTCAGATAAACGAACGGCTCCACACTTTCTTTTTATGAATCTGCCGTACAGGAGCCGGGTGGCAATCTATATAACATGTTGCTATGAAAAAGATGCTGTTGGGAATGTGCCTGCTATTGTGCGCATGCAGCGAGAGCCCGGAGCAATCGGAAAAACCCGATGAAGTCATATCCATTATCGACCGGGGCGGGATTCCGGAGACAGTCCCCTCGCAGGGTGGAACTTATGGCGTTCGGTTTTCCTCCCGGGAAAATTGGTTCGTCGCGCTTTACTATACGGATTCCGCGGCGAATTGGATTTCGGTTTCTCCGATGTCGGGCGATTCGGGCGACGGTGAGATATTTATTTCCTTGAAATCCAATACAACGCTTGCGGACCGGAAGTGCTTTGTGCGAATCATGGCGGGAGATTCGCAGACGACGATCGAAATCGGGCAGGCCCGACAGAATTCGGTCTCCTTGTCGTCGCAGCAATTCTGGCTCGACGCTGCGGCCGGTGAGTTTCAGATACAGGTGCAGGCGAATGTCGTCTATCAGGTAAAAATAGAGGCTGACTGGATCGAATTGGCCTCCCCGGAGAATGAATCGCTGCTTACCTTCAGGGCAAAAGTTAACGTTGGAGACACACGTACCGGGACAATCGTCGTTTCCGGAGGCGGCGTTTCCGCAAAAGCGGAGGTCACGCAATTCGCGCCGTCGGAAATAATCCGTTTCCCCGATGCGAAGTTCAAATCTTATCTTATGCGGTACGATATTACGGGGGACGGCGAAATATCGCGGCAGGAGGCGCTTCGAGTGGAAACGATTTCGTGTGGTGGTATGGAGATAGAATCGCTCGAAGGAATCGAATACTTTCCGAATCTGACCTCGCTGCATTTTTCCAACAATCAAGTGCGGAGACTCGATTTGAGCCGCAATACGAAATTGAACTCCCTGGGTTCCCGGTTCAATCCGCTGGAGTGGCTCAATCTCGGGGAAACGCTTCCGACCCGGTATACAGGAGGTTATTCGTGGGGTGAAGATCCGCATTTTGAAGCGTTGACCTCGGAATCATTTGAGATAATCAGTTCCAGAATGACAACTTTGGGCGTTTATAGCGACATGTCATCGCAATGGAACAACCTCGATCTGCGGATTGTCGATGTGTCGGGGTGTCCGATGCTGGAAAGTCTCGGGTGCTCATGGGGTAATCCTAAACTGGAAGAGATTTGGCTGAAAAAAGGGCAAACAACCCGTGTAAGTTGTGACAGTGAGAATGTGCGGATACTCTATAAATAATAAAGCGATGGATTATAAACCCAATTTAAATAAAGATGAAAAAGAAATGGATGTTTTGCCTGTCGGCCGTGTTGCTGACTTTTGCCGCCTGTTCGGACGATGAGAAGGGGACCGACGAACAGCCCGGTCCGATTATCGGCGAATGGGTATTCGAGAAAAACGAGGTCTATCGGAATGGGAAACTCGCCGAAAGTTTCACGGCGGTCGAAACGGCCGACAAGATGATAGCGATCTTCCGGGAAGACGGTACCTATCGCTACTACGATTATCCGCCGAAGGAGTATTACAACGGAACGTACACTTACGAGGAGTCGACGAAAACCCTTTCGATGCGGAGCGACGATGTCGATTATTCCGACGGTTCCGACCCGCAGGTCTGTCACGCAGAGGTGACGACTACCCGGATGACATGGACGTATCCGGCCGATGAAGACGGGTATGTGACTGTAGAGTATTATGTGCGGAGGTAAGCGGCATTGAGCCGTGATGTTTCATCGCCGCCGGAAAGGGTTGAATGCAGACCTGATTCCGGCGGCGTTTTTTGGGTATGGGTTTATCCCGGGGTGGCCGCGGACGGCGGTGTTCCGGAGTGTTGCCGTTATTTTGTCAGATGGAGGAAGAATGTGAAATTCCATTGTCGAAACAGTTTTAACCGGGGTATTTATCGTCCGGGGTGGTTTTTATCTCCGATTCGGGCACGCAATGTGTTGTTATCCCCGAAACTTGCACTATCTTTGCGGGCGAACAGACGCCCGCCTGGATAGACTGCGGTCCGGCAATGCCCCGATGATTCGGCATCGCTCCCGTTCTGCGCTATCTTTGCCTGCGACAATATTATTAGTAGAGAATAGAAAATGAAAGATCCTAAAAACGACTCGACCCCGGTGCTCGAACGCTTCGGACGCGACAAACGCAAGCGCACCGTAGTGGCTACGGCGGAGCGTGTCGAGCGTCGCCCGCGTTTGCAGCGTGATGCCGCCGATTCGGAGCAGCCCTCCTTTGAAAACAGGCCCGAACTCCGGGCTTCGTATAACCCCCATTTCACGGCCGACAACCGTCCGGTCTTCGAGAAGCCGCACTACGGCGACAAATCCCGCGGGGAGGGCGACCGCCCGCGCCGTTCGTATGACGACCGCCCGCGTCCCTATGGCGACCGTCCGCGTCAGTATGACGATAAGCCGCGTTCGTATGGCGACCGTCAGCGTCAGGACGACGACCGTCCGCGGCGTTCCTTCGGCGACAAACCCCGCTACGACGGTGACCGTCACCGCAGCGACGAGGAGCGTCCGCGCCGCAGTTACGGCGACAAGCCGGCCTACGGCGAGAAGAAATTCGGACCCAAGAAGTTCGGCGACAAGCCCTACGGCGAGAAGAAGTTCGGCGAGAAAAAATTCGGGGATAAGAAATTCGGCGACCGGAAGTTCGTCGACAAACCGTTCAAACCTGCCTATAAGAAACACGACGACAAACCGGCGTCGTATCCGAAATTCAATCCCGAGAAGCAGACGGGCGAGATGCGCCTGAACCGCTTCATCGCCCAGTCGGGTATCTGCTCGCGCCGCGAGGCCGACGATTTCATCACGGCGGGCGTCGTTTCGGTCAACGGCAAGATCGTCACCGAACTGGGAACCAAGGTGCTGCCGACCGACGAAGTGCGGTTCAACGACGAGCCGGTGCAGGGCGAGAAGAAGGTCTACCTGGTGCTGAACAAGCCCAAGGGCTACGTCACTTCGCTCGACGATCCCCATGCCGGAAAGACGGTCATGGAGCTGGTCTCGGGCGCCTGCACGGAGCGCATCTACCCGGTGGGACGTCTCGACAAGAACAGCCTCGGGCTGCTGTTGTTCACCAACGACGGCGACCTTACGAAGCAGTTGACGCACCCTTCCTACAAGAAGAAGAAAATCTACCAGGTGACGCTCGACAAACCCCTGACGCGCGCCGACATGGACCGCATCGCCGAGGGCGTCACGCTCGAAGACGGCGAGATCTTCGCCGACGAGATTTCCTACGTCAAGGAGAACAAGCAGGAGGTGGGCATCGAGATCCACTCGGGCCGCAACCGCATCGTGCGCCGTATTTTCGAGTTCCTGGGGTACACCGTGACCAAACTCGACCGCGTTTACTATGCGGGTCTCACGAAGAAGAACCTCAAGCGCGGAGCGTGGCGGTTCCTGACCCGCGAGGAGGTGGAGCGGCTGAAGTCCGGGCAGTATGAATAGGAAGTCCGGGCTGTATGCATAAATGAAAAGAGCGATTCTCACGAATCGCTCTTTTCATTTCATTTAATGCGTGTCCCGATACCAGTTCGTCATCCGGTTTTCGGCGACGTACTTCGTCGAAGGCTCGCTCACGGAGACGCCCGTATAGAAATGCACGGGGTTCGACCCGTTGTTGTATTGGGAATAGAACTGCTTCGTGCACAGACGGCTTTCGGGGGGAAATGCCCGGTCGAGTTGCGTCGTGAATTCCTTGACGAGCGCCGGGTCGCCGCAGCTCAATTCGACGTAATGCCCCAAGTCGTAGAAAAGGTGTGTCATCAGTCCCTCGTAGTACTGGAGCTGCGAGAGTTCGAACGGCTGTTTGCCTTTTTCGTTGATGCGGCGCATCACCTCCGCCAGCGCGTCCAGCTGCGACGTGACGGCCAGTGAGATGCAGCCCGACTGCTCTTTCCAGGTCGTGCTCTGGTATTCGTTTTCGTAGAGGTTCCAGAACTCCCGGCAGGTTTCCGCGAGCCGGTCCGCGACCGGTCCCGTTTCGAACAGGTGGGGGACGATCCGGTCGTAGGGGAATCCGTCGCCCATGACCTCGCAGGGCGACGCCACGATGTAGCCGATGACCGAACGCAGGTCGTAGAGCGTTTCGATGTTGGCCATGAAGCAGTCGTCGAAGATCAGGTAGTCGAAACGGAACTGCTGCGCTTCGAGCGCCTCCTTCAGCTCCGTGATGTTCAGTTCGTAGCCCTTGTCGCCGAACGAACGGGTCTGCTTGGCCCCCGGGGGCGCGGCCCATAGGTCGTCCTCGGCGGAACGCCGCATCGAGTAGGAGAGCGAGCCGCTGGCGACCGGAATCCACGCCTTGCCGTGGCAGCCGATGATCAGCCCGTAGTTTTGGGCCGGAGCCAGCTCCGCGGCATCGGCGAACAGCTGCCGCACCTTTTCGGGGTTTCCGGCGTTGAAGCCGTCGTAGGTTTTGAGCGTCGTTCGTTCGCACCGTTCCGTCGCCGGGTCGTAACGGATCTCCTGCAGGACGGCCGACGAATGCTTCTCGGGCTGGTAGCAGACCAGAATGCGCCCGTCGCCCGGGATTTGGTTCGTCACGGCCGCACTGACGCCCTCGATGTTGCGCTCGTAATAGTCGATCAGGCTTCGTCCGGGCATGTACAGCAGAAGGGTCTGCGTCGCCACGGCGGGCCGCTGGTAGACCTCGACCGGATAGCCGTCCTTGTTGGCGGGGTGGCGGACGGTTATCGTGCCCAGCTTCCGGCGCGCCTTGGCGGAGTTGGGTTCGGAAGCGGTCACCGTGACCGTCGTCTCCCCGCGGGCGCCGCCGTCCGGCGTCACGGCGAATCCCTCGCCGGTATACGACAGCGTCCACGGTTCTTCGGCCGACACGGTGAACGTCGTTCCGGACGAAGCGTCGCCCGGGAGGTGAATCTCTCCCGTCGAGACCTCGATTCGCGGCTCGCGGTCTTTTTCGCAGGCCGCGAGCGTCAGCAGCAGGGCGAGGCAGAGCGTATGCCGGAGAATGCGGATCATTTATAGGTGCGGGGTTTGAGGTTGTTGAACTGCCACGTGCGGTCGCGCTGGTAGGTGTAACCCTCCGGTTTGTTCCAGTAGACGCGGCTGAAATCGAAATAGAATCCCTTGCGCTTCTTGCCCTCGACCACATAGGGAACGACCAGCGGCACGAACTCCACCGTGCGGCTGACGATGCGCGCCTTGCCGAACGAAAGCCCTTCGGCGGCCAGCACGTCGAGCGCGTGGTCGAACATCAGCACATGGCGCGGGGTCTTCTGCGTGAATCCGTCGCCCGAGCCGAGGATCGTGCGGATGACGCCGTTCATGCGGTCCGACCAGGCTTTTTCCTGCTCCTTGTCGCCCAGCGCACCGTAGGCGAACGACATGAGGTTGAGGATTTTGGGGCTGAACGGATCGCGTTTCAGGGCGTCGTTTCCCATCGAGACCATCGTTTCCAGCGTGGCCCTGTCGGGTTTGTCGGGGTCGATGCCCGAGGCCAGCATCAGCATTTTGTCCAGATCGGGGTTCACGGCCAGCGGCTTGTATTCGTCGCGGTAGGCGTATCCGTAGTAGAGGTAGTGGTAATCCTCGTCGGTCAGCGTCTCGTCGCCCGCGTTGTAGCGCATCATCAGCGCGGGGTAGTAGAACGCGGACTGGGCGTCCATCGTCCGGTCGAGGATCATGTCCTCGTCGGGGACTCCGGCGGCGGCCAGCGCCGGAACCAGCAGTGAGAGAAGCAGCAATCGTTTCATAGCGGTCGTTTCCGGTACAAACGCAAAATCAGCGCAAATCGTATCTGGCGATCAGCTCTTCGAACTTCGCGCGGAGTTTTCCCGATCCGGCGACCAGCGGCAGGCGCATCGTGTCGCCGATGCGTCCCATCACCGAGAGGGCGCATTTCACGCCCACGGGGTTGCCCTCCTCGAAGAGCGCGTGCACGGCTTCGTCCAGCGCGGCATAAGCCTTTTCCGCCGCGTCGAAGTCGCCCGCCTTGGCATGGTTCACGCACTCCATGAACCGCTGCGGGAAGGCGTTCGCCGCCACGGAGATCACGCCGTCGCCTCCGCGGCGCATCAGCTCGATGGCCATGCCGTCGTCGCCCGACAGCACGAGGAATCCCTCGGGACGGTTGTCCAGGATGCGCTGCATCTGCCCGATGTCGCCCGACGCCTCCTTGATGCCGATGACGTTGCGGAAGTCGGCGGCGCAGCGGAGCGTGGTCTCGGCGGTCATGTTGACGCCCGAGCGGCCCGGGATGTTGTAGAGGATCACCGGCAGGGGCGAATGCTCCGAGACGGTGCGGAAATGCTGATAGAGACCCTCCTGCGAAGGTTTGTTGTAATAGGGCGTCACGCTCAAAATGGCGTCGGCGCCCCGCAGGTCGAATTCGCGCAGCTGGTCCAGCACCTCCGAGGTGGAGTTGCCGCCGCAGCCCATCACCAGCGGCACGCGGCCTGCGATCTGGTTGGTGATGAACATGGCGATCACGGCGCGTTCGGGCATGTAGAGCGTGGGGGTCTCGGCCGTGGTGCCGAGTGCGACGATGTAGTCCACGCCGCCGTCGATCACGTAGTCGATCATGCGGGCCAGCGCCTTGTAGTCGACGCGGCCGTCTGCCGTGAAAGGGGTGATCATCGCGGCGCCCACGCCGGAAAGTTTGTGTCGTAGCATAATGTCTCTGATTGTCGTTTTATCTGTTGTCGTTTTGCGTCAGTCCTCAAAGCAGGCGTCTTGCGCCTGTCAGAATAATTCCTGTTGTGCGGCCTTTTCCACCGGGCCTCCGCCTTCGATCATGGCGATGAACTCCTCCTCGGAGATGATCCTTACACCCAGCTTCTCGGCCTTCTTCAGCTTCGCCGGGCCCATCTTGTCGCCCGCCACGAGGTAGTCGACGCTGCCCGACACCGCCGCGAGGTTCCGGCCCCCGTGCAGTTCGATCAGCTCCTTCATTTCGTCGCGGCTCCGCGTGAACTTGCCCGAGACCACGAAACTCCGGCCCGCCAGCGCCTCCGACGCCAGGCGGCGCGCCTCGGCTTCGAATTGCAGCCCCGCGGCGCGCAGGCGGCGGATGATCCGCAGGTTGTCCTCCTCGGCGAAGTATTCGATGATGGCGTCGGCGATGCGTCCGCCCACCTCGTCGGCCTCGACCAGCTCCTCGCGCGTGGCCCGCATCACGGCGTCCAGCGAGCGGAAATGCTCGGCGAGGTATTTGGCCGTGGTCTCGCCCACGAAGCGGATTCCCAGCCCGAACAGCACGCGCTGGAAGGGAACCGCCTTCGAGCGTTCCACCGAGCGGATGATGTTGTCGGCCGACTTCTCGCCCAGCCGGGGCAGGGGGGCCAGTTGTTCGGCCCGCAGGTCGTAGAGGTCCGCCACGTCGCGCACGAGTCCGTTTTCGTAGAGCAGTTCGACGGTCTCCTCGCCCAGCCCCTCGATGTCGAGGGCCTTGCGGCGGATGAAGTGGATGATGCGCCCGATGATCTGGGGCCGGCATCCGCTCTGGTTGGGGCAGTAGTGCTTGGCCTCGCCTTCGTAGCGCACCAGCGGCGTCCCGCACTCGGGGCATACGGTGATGTACTCGAACGGACGGCTGTCGGCCGGGCGCTGCGCGAGGTCCACGCCGATGATCTTCGGGATGATCTCGCCGCCCTTCTCGACGTAGACCGTGTCGCCCGGGCGGATGTCCAGCTGGGCCATCTGCTCGGCGTTGTGCAGCGTCGCGCGCCGCACGGTGGTTCCGGCCAGCAGCACCGGTTCGAGGTTGGCGACGGGCGTGATAGCCCCGGTGCGTCCTACCTGGAACGACACGCTGTCGAGCCGCGTGGCGGCCCGTTCGGCCTTGAACTTGTAGGCCACGGCCCACTTGGGGGCCTTGGCTGTGAATCCCAGCTGGCGCCGGACGGCGAAGTCGTTGACCTTGATCACCACGCCGTCCGTCGGGAAGGGCAGGCGGCGCCGTGCGGTGTCCCAGTGTTCGATAAATGCGTCGATCTCGGCGACGCTGCGGCAGATGCGCGCCGCGTCCGAGACCTTGAACCCCCACTGGCGGGCCTTTTCGAGGCTCTCCCAATGGCTCGTGAAGGGCAGCTCGTCGCCCGCCAGCTGGTAGAGTGTGCAGTCCAGTCCGCGCCGGGCCACCACGGCCGACGACTGCTGCTTGAGCGTCCCGGCGGCGGCGTTGCGGGGGTTGGCGAAGAGCTGCTCGCCGTTGGCCTCGCGCTCGGCGTTGAGGCGGTCGAACGAGGCGTAGGGCATCAGGATCTCGCCGCGGATTTCGAAGAGGTCGGGCCAGTCCGTGCCCCGCAGGCGCAGGGGCACCGTGCGCACGGTGCGGACATTGGCCGTCACGTCGTCGCCCTCGATGCCGTCGCCGCGGGTCACGGCGCGCACGAGCCGTCCGTGCTCGTAGGTGAGCGAGATGGCCGTGCCGTCGAATTTCAGTTCGCAGACGTAGTCCGTGGCCCCGGCTTCGCGCTCGATGCGGCCGATGAACTCGTGCAGTTCGTCCAGCGAGTAGGTGTTGCCCAGCGACAGCATCGCGTAGCGGTGCTTCACGGTCCGGAACTCGGCCGTCAGGTCGCTTCCCACGCGCACCGAAGGCGAGTTGGGGTCGGCGTATTCGGGGTGTGCGCGCTCCAGATCCTGAAGTTCGCGCATCATCGCGTCGAACTCGAAATCCGAAATCTCGGGGGCGTTTTCGACGTAATATTTGAAGTTATGCAGTTCGAGCTGCCGGCGCAGCTCTTCGATCCGTTCGCGTACCATAATCCTTAAATAACGTGTGTAAAGTTACATATTTTGTCCTTAACAACGGGTGAATTTGGTGTAAAATCAAAAAAAATGCAAAAAAAAATTGCAGATGTGGTGCGATATTCAAATTTTGCTTATAATTGCAAAAAATTTCGAGACACTACCATGACTAAACCGAATATCGTGAAGAAACATATTGCGACGAGTTTTCATAACCTCAGCCCCGAGTTGCAGGAGGCTGTGAAGGCGAAATACCCGCTGGGATTCACCGATGCGATGATCCGTGTCGACAAGCCCAACGGCGATTTTTTCTATGCCGTTCCCTATGATACGGACGAGATAGCCTACATGGTGAAGATCGACGTGAAGGTCGACGACAATTCGCACGACGACGACGACAAGGACTACTACGACGACGAGATCAAGGGGGCCGACGACATTCAGGGCGACGACGACAGCTCGGACGCTTCGGACGCCTCCGACGACGACGTGAACATCTGACGCCGCCTATGGTCCGCGCCCTTCCCGTCCTGCTCCTACTGCTCTCGGCGGCCTGCGGCCTTGCCGAGGACGAGCGCGACGAGAAGAACAGATACATCTACCTGACATTTTACGACAAGGCCTTCGAGGCCTACTGCCTGGGCGAATTCGACGTCGATGGCGACGGCCGCATCTCGCGCTACGAGGCGCAGCGTGTCCGCACGGTGGAGTGTCCGGAACGGGGCGTCGCGTCGCTCTCCGACCTGAAGGAGTTCACGCGTTTGGAACGGCTCGACTGCCGGGGCAACGCGCTCACGCGGCTGGACGTCACGATGACGCGCCTCGAATGGCTCGACTGCTCGGACAACGGCCTTGTGTCGCTCGACGTGAACGGCCTGCGCGGCCTCGCATACCTCGATTGCGGCGGCAACTCGCTGCCGCGCCTCGATTTGCAGTCGAACGCCTCGCTCGCAACGCTTCTTTGTCCGGACAATGCCCTCGCGGGGTCGCTGGACGTGACCTCCTGCGCCTCGGGGCTGCGTGCCGACGTGCGCGGCAACCCCTCCCTTGCCACGGTCTACTGCCTCGCCTCGCAAAGCGTCGACTTCAACGGACCGACGGAACTCATCCGCAAGTGATTTCCGGCATGAAACGGCCCGGCGGGCCGTTGCGGGGATTTCGGTTCCGGGCGGAACGGCCCCGCTTCCGAGTGCGTTATTTCCCCATTTACGGCAAAAAACCGTCCGAAAAGGACGGTTTTTCTTCATAATTTGTTGAAAAGTCCGGCGGCGGCCTTGGGCTTTTCGGATAATAATTCGTACCTTTGGATGCAAAAAATGTCTTTTGCAAACATAAAACAGAACCGGATACAATGAAAAAAGTTGACGTTATCCTCGGCCTGCAATGGGGTGACGAGGGCAAAGGGAAGGTTGTGGACGTGCTGACGCCTCGTTACGAGGTGGTGGCCCGCTTCCAGGGCGGTCCCAATGCCGGTCACACG
>CEAG01006371.1_pt1 | contig 21652 bp, 24 predicted proteins | sample 554891 | NCBI WGS metagenome assembly CEAG01 (sample SAMEA3182116, study PRJEB8094) | gut metagenome | biome: human; feature: gut; material: Stool; isolation source: human stools | place: Canada | collected 2014-02-25
ACTCTTTAGCAAAGATTCGCTTGCTGGAAGCAATCTCTGCTTTATTCACAAGCCGGTATGAAGGCCAGTTCTTATCGTTGTTTTCTATATCCCCAAAATGCACGATAAATTGAGATTTGAAACGTTCAGTGCTAGCATGCCTGAAATGGGGAAAGGACAACGCTTTGGCGACGATATTAAGCACCATATTTTCCCTGTCATATTGACAAATAATTTGTCTTTGAATACAATTAAAGTGCTTTGCGATCATAATCCCCTTTGAATGGCATTATTCAAGATGGCCAGGCTGGCATTAGTGCCATTTGTATCAGGAAAAATTGTTGGCTAGAAAAACTCCAGAAGGCTATGAGCATGAGAAACAAGGCGTTCAAGACACGATATTTTGCGTGTTTAGTGCGTTTTACTGAGAAAAATGCTGGTGCAGCGGCCTTTTGGCTGCTCTGTATAATTATCAAACGAATATAATATGAAAAATAGAGTTGCAATCATAATATGTTACTTTGGAAGGCTTCCAAATATATTTCCCCTATGGTTACAGTCCTGCACTCGCAATTCTCAGTTTGATTTTCTTCTGTTTACAGATCAAAATGTTGATTCGCCGGAAAAGAACATGCACATTGAACTGTGCACATTGGAGGATATCCGCCAACTTGCTATTGCTGCGTTAAACCAAAGCGATGTTTCTTTGTCGCACGCTTATAAGCTATGTGATTACAAGCCCATGTATGGAGTCATCTTCCAATCATATCTGAAAGGATACGACTTCTGGGGAATGTGTGACATGGATATGGTTTTTGGCAACTTAGGTACTTTCATTACAGACGAACTCTTGGATAGTAATGAAAAAATCTATCAGCTTGGGCATCTTACACTGTACAGAAATACTGATGAAGTTAACCGCCGATATGAACTGCCAGGTTATTGTGATTGGCAGGAAGCCATTCATACAGAATCTCACTGCAGGCTGTGTGAGCGGGGGATGATGAAGAAGTATCACACAGCCGGCTTGAAGGTATATGATGTCCGTGATTATGCGGATATTTCAAAGGTGCACCGTAGATATCAGTTGTCCCGTTGGCTGGTTCCTTCTTTTGATCGGGACAGATACCGGAACCAGCTGTTCTATTGTGATAATGGCCATATATATCGTGCCATTCTTCAAGACGGCCATATTTTTACGCAGGAGTTTGTATATATTCACCTTCAAAAGCGGAAGCTGTTTGCCCCTCCTGAAGGACTTGGAGAATGCTATTATATCACAAATAACAGATTCATTTCAAAAGAACACGGTATTCCCAGTGAGGAAACGATCAGAAATCTTAATCCATACAGGGGAAAGCTGTTTGAACTTCTGGAATGTGCAGAATTTGAATTTCGCAAGAGATATAGACAGATTAGAATTCATTTTGCGACGGAGGAAAAAAAGTGAATTGCCTTTTGCTAGCAGGAGGATTTGCGACCAGGATGTATCCTCTTACGAAAAATATGCCTAAAGCGCTGCTTGAGTTAAAAAATAAAACGATTCTTTCATATATTGTGGAGGACCTTTGCAGTACTTCCTACATACAAAACATTTATCTGGTCGTCAATCATCGCTTTTTTCAGATTTTTTACGATTGGCTGCAAAGCACGGAATTTCGAGAGAGAGTTATATTGGTGGACAACGGAGCAACCTGTGCAGAAGAAAGTCGGGGGGCAGCGCTCAATATTCTTAAGGCAATCGAAACCTACAATTTTACGAACGAACTGCTAATCATGGGCGCTGACAACCTACTTTCTTTTCCAATAAGCGTTTTCCTGTCTTTTTATGATCGAGTCCAAAAATCATGTGTTATGTGGCATGGGGAGAAGGATTTAAACCGACTGCGTTTAACGGGAGTTGCGCAAATCATAAATGGAACTGTCGCGCAGATGCGCGAGAAGCCGCACGATCCAATCTGGCAATGTGCGATCCCACCCATCTATATCTACACACAGGAGGCTCTTGAATTGATCCGACATGCTGAGGCTGAAGGCTGTAAAATGGCTTCGACGGGAAGCCTGTTGGAATGGTTGACGCCAAAGATTGAAATTGCGGCTATGAAAATGCCCGGGCCGAGATATGACGTCGGAAATCTGAAGACGTACTACTCTTTAAACAGTGAGGCACGATTAGTGCTCTATGGGGAGCAAGTCGGTAAGGATATTGTATTATGATCGTTATTGCACACCGGGGAATTTGGAAAGAAGACTCTGAGAAGAACACGCAGAGCGCGCTGACTGGTGCGTTTTCTGCCGGTTTTGGAACAGAGCTGGATGTACGGGATAGTGGAAGCCGTCTGTTTGTCTCCCATGATATGCCGGAAAACAGTGATAACTGTTGGGGCCTGGCTGAGACGGTTGAAACATGGAGAAGCATGCATCGTCCGGGGTATCTTGCAATCGACTTGAAGGCCTGTGGAATGGCTGAAAAGCTGAAACCGATAGTCGGTTCGGATGATCGCCTGTTTTGCTTTGGGGGGCCTTTACCGGAACTGCTGGAACTGCGGGAACTCCGAATTCCCTTTTTTACGCGCTTCAGCGAATTGGAGAGACAGCCTCAACTGTATGAAGATGCCTCCGGAATATGGCTGGATTTGTTTTATTCGGATGCCGAGCTTCTCCCAATACTGAAGAAACACTTAAATTGCAATAAAAAAGTCTGCATTGTTTCTGCGGAGCTCAATGGAAGAAATCCCGATGAACAATGGGACCTAATAAAACGCAGCCGTTTCTGCTGCAGCGATAACGTTATTCTTTGTACAGATTATCCCCAAAAAGCGGACGTGTATTTTTCGGAGGAATAAAATGGAGTCCTATAAACTTGATCACATGCTTGGCGGTTGGTTCATTGGGGACTTTGAACCGTCTGTTTTCCGAACCAAGCAATTCGAGGTCGGCATCAAAAAGTTTCCTAAAGGAGAAAAGCATGCGCCGCATTACCACAAAATAGCCGATGAAGTAACGGTTATTATTTCCGGAAAGGTTCAAATCGAGGGCCATATCTATCCGGAGGGAAGCATTGTTCTCCAGCACAAGAATGAAACGAGTGATTTTGAAGTGCTTGAGGATACAGTGATTGCGGTCGTAAAATACCCAAGCTCTCCCGGGGATAAGTACGATGCATAACAGGCTGTAACACCGCATGTATCCGTGTTAATAGAATGAAAAACAAGATAATAAAAAAGAGAGAGGGAAAAACGCAATGCTGAACATCGTCATTCCCATGGCAGGCAGAGGACGCCGCTATAGTAACGTTGGGTATGATCTGCCTAAACCATTAATTAACGTTGTGGGAGCACCCATGATCAAACGGGTGATTGACAATCTTGCCGTGAAACAAGAGCATCGTTTTATCTTCATCGTAAGCCAGGAGCATATCGATGAGTACGGAATCGATTCGCTTCTGAGGAAATACTGCAAGGATCCGATCATCATTCCCGTGACAAAAACTACAGAGGGGCAGGCCTCCAGCGCACTGCTTGCAAAGGACTACGTCAATAATGACGAACCCTTGATGATTGCCAACTGCGATCAATATGTCACAGCAGATATAGACGACTACCTGGCGGAAATGTCTCGGAGAGATGCAGACGGCCTGATCATGACGTTGACTGCCGATAATCCTGAATGGTCTTTTGTGCGGCTTAATAGCGAAAACGTTGTAACTGAGGTCGTGGAAAAACAGGTGGTTTCCAACCATGCGACTGTTGGCATCTTTAATTTTGCAAGGGGCAAGGACTATGTCTATGCTGCGGAAACCATGATTCGGGAGAATTTCCGGGTGAACGGTGAGTTTTATGTCGCTCCGGCATATAATTACATCATCCGTGAAGGCGCCAAGGTAGTTCCCTATGATATCGGAACAGTTGGAAACGGAATGTATGGTATGGGAACGCCCAGAGAGTTGGAATGGCTGCTTAAGAACTGCCCCAACGTATTCGATGAAGTGAAGTCAGAATGAACAGATGTATTGTGACGCCAACCTACAGCAAGCATTTTCCATATATCGAACAGTATTTAAAGAGCTTTGACCGGTATCTGACAGACAAAGACTTTCCGATTTGCTTTATAGTTGATCGATCGGATTTTGCAGATTTAAAGCAGATTGCTGACAGATATTCAGGAAAACTCAATATTCAAATCATCGCCTATGAAGACGTTTTACAATCGATGGGGATTGACTGCAGCTCAGCTGATTTGCTTCAGAAATTGGGGCGGTTGTCATTTCAGACGATTAAAAAATACTATAGCGCGCTATACCTGGGGTGCGAGCAGTTTTTAGTGCTGGACTCGGAGAGCATCATGATACGAGAGACGAGTATGGGGGCACTGTTTGACCGTTTCTTTTCAGCACCGAACTTTTTTGTTTCGCGAGTTTCGGATCGGCCAAAGGCTTTTCAGGAAAAGTTTACTTATGGTTTCATGCTCAGTGCCTCAAAAATCACGACTTACCCTACGGAATACTGGACATTGGAATCCTATAACTGGTTTCTTGAGCTTCGCATTTTGAAGAAAATGATCCAGCATTACGGAGGGTTGCTTGAGCGGATTCAAGATGTAACACTACCAGGAAGGTTTCATGATGAGGGAATAGAAGGTGAACTCCTGTACTATCCTTATATCATTTATACACCGGGGCAATTTGGCTATCAGATTTACGATACCATTCCGGAACTGCGGAAATCTCTCGGCGTGAAGAACACGTTCCGTTTCAAACACCAATTTCATCATTCGTGGAGATCTCACGGCGGGTATTTGGAAGGCCTTGCCAGCTTTATTGACAGGAACAATGCGGAGCAAGTTACGGACTTTCTGAAAAGTCATTTTATGCCGATCCTGCGCGTGTCTCAGAAAATCGGCCGCAACCGCTCCTGCTTGGACTTCGAGCAACAACTAAACGTGATCAAAGCCTCCGGTACGAATATTCTGGCGTCTTCCTATACGCCAGAGCTTCTGGAGTGCTTTTTGAACTGAGGACACAAGAGTATGAAAGTGTGCTTTCTTGCATATGACCATTTTGCCATTCACAGTACAGCGCTTCTTACCTATTTTCTTCGAGAATTCAATATCCAGATCGTTTACTGTTCAGAAAAGGCTGGCCCCGTTTCAACAAAGGAAGGCCTGACCGTTCTTGCGGAGACGGATGCAGCTTCTGTCCGCCCGGCAGACTATTCTGGAATAATCGTTCCCGGTGGACTCAGCTCAGGCTGCGTCCACACTCCCTGGATCATGAAACTGCTGCAAGTATTTTGCGAAGAAAACACTTTGATCTGCAGCATCTGCGAGGGAACCATTCTTCTGGCACATAGCGGGGTACTGGCAAGGAAGCGATATACATCCAGTTATGATTTGAGTTCAATAGATGCGGCAAAGACCGGGGTGAATGTAAAGCAGACTGTAATTGCAGACGAAAACCTCATCACCGCGAGAGGGCAATCCTTTACCGAATTTGCCCTGGTATGTTTGAAAGCGTTTGGCTGCGCTGACAGCACAGAGCTTTGGAAGCTGAAACTACGTTACAAACCGCCGAGATTTAAGATTACTTGGGGTCTGAAGAAATATGGTGATTATTGAACTTGACTGCGAGACCGTTCATAACGGCGACCAGCAGTTCGCCTGTTGGGGTGTGATCTATTATCTGGATCGCCGCCTGAAGAACGACGAGGCGGCTGTTCTCATCCTGCAGCTTTATCGTGAATTTGGCAAATCATTTACCAGCCAGCTCTTCGGTTATTATGCGATCCTGATTCAGGACAAGGAAAAGACTCTGTTGATCCAAAGTGTACTCGGGAGTCCGGTGGAGTTGTTCTTCACTCGGTCGGAGTCAGCGTGCATAATCAGCAATCGCTTGCGGTTGATACTGAAGCGCATAGCAGCTCCCGCGCCGGCAGGCGGAGCAGTTCAAGCGGAGTTTCTTCGATTTGGCTTCCTTGCGGGTTCATCGACCTTGATCGATCATGTCAACAAGGTTCCAATCGGCACTTGTGTTGTGATAGATGAGAGAAGCAACCATATTATCAGCTATCCGATACAGTGGTACACTGTTCCGGAATACACACAGGAGGAGGCTGTGGCGGCTTATCCCACTCTGATGCACTCTGTGATCCGAGAGTCTCTTCAGGACGTCCCTCGCCCTGCGGTCACGTTGTCAGCCGGATTTGATTCCAACTGGATCCTCTGGCATGCAGCGTCGGACAGGTCCAAGACCGTGGATGCTTTCTGCGTTGGGGGCAAGCTGGGGCGAGATGAAAAAACAGCGGCGCGTAGGTGTGCATCTGTTTACGAAAATGTCTCACTCCATGAGGGAGAAGTGAATTCGCACACGTTGGAGATGCTGCCGGATATTGTGCGCAGGTTGGAAGGCACCGTGTTTGAACGGGGGATTTTCTTGCAGTATGTGCTTGCGGAAAAAGTCCACAATGCCGGATGCAAAACAATTATGGAGGGGGACGGCGCAGACCAGGTCATGAATATTGGATTTTCCTTTTTTTCGGAGAATCGGCCCGCGGATGATCTTTGGCATGAGCGCCCTGATTTGGCGCTCCGATATCTTGTGTTGCCCAAAAACCTCAAGATGATGGAAAGCTTTCATGTGGATTGTGATTATGCGTACCTGTCCCCAAAAATCCTTGCTTGCTTGCGAGGGCTGAAGGGACTGAACGGAACAACCAAAGCCTATCACATGAACGTTGTCCAGGAACATGTGGACAGTACGATTCGCTCGCTTTTGTACAACCGAGGCGGTACTACCCATTACGCGGCGCTGTTTGAAAACGAGGAGATATGCAGACGCTTCTGCCAAGGGACAGAGATGCCGGATCTTGCCGGTCTGCGGCGCTTGTATCATGACAGGACAATTGAAAGTATCTTGGAGGGCTTCGTGAAAAAGCTGTACTTGGACACGTTTTATCGCGTATTTCTGACAGACAGGGAAGGGATATTTGATGAAAACTAGGAAAAAGATCCAAGCTCCCTTTTTTGAGATCGGTCCCAAAACTTTTCTGTGGGGAGAGAAGGCCCTTGAGCTTGCGCTGTTCGCTGATGAATTCAGCGAGCGCTATCAAGTCGACATCATCTTTACTGCGCAGGCAACCGATTTGGAGCGAATAGCTCATGCGACCAGTCGAATCCATGTCTTTGCTCAGTCTATGGACGCGAGCGAACCCGGTGCACAATTTGGAGCGATCCTGCCAGAAGCGCTGATAGAATGCGGCGTAGAAGGGGTAATGCTGAATCACGCGGAGCGCCCGATCTCGCTCCCCTTGCTATGCCGTACGGTTTGCAGAGCGCGTGATGTTGGCCTGTCCACCTTAATCTGTGCGGGAAACAGTGTGGAGGCTAAGGCGGCGGCCTGCCTGGAACCCGACATTGTTCTGGTAGAAAGCCCCGCGTTGATCGGGGGAGGTTGCCGGTCCCAGAAAGAGCTAAGCGATATTCCACAAATCAACAGGAAGATACGCAACATCTGCTCGTCGGCACTGATTATGCATGCTGCGGGAATCAGAACACCGGATGACGTATACAACGTGATCCGTGCCGGCGCCGAGGGGACGGGCTCTACCTCCGCAATCATGAAGGCCAATGATCCGGTGCATACGCTCGAATCAATGATTTCGGCAGTCAAAAAGGCGTGGAACAATAGAAAGCAGATGGAGGCATAATATGGTTTACAGCAAAGCAATCGAGTTGGAATCAACCGGAAGGCGCGTTCGTTTCTTTAATATGACCGAAGCAGTAAGAACCGCACTGGCAGAGTCCGGTATACAGAATGGAATTGTTGTTGTATATTCTCAGCATACCAGCTGCAGCGTTTTCCTGCAGGAGGACTCAGAGGACGTAACCTATTGGGGAACCCCTCTGGTTCTTCAGGATATGTTAAACCTGTTCGATCGATATATCCCCATTTGTACCGCAGAGGGTCAGTATCTTCATCCGGGCAGGATCCATACGCAAAATGCGGTTTCATTAAGAAATGAGGAGCTGGGATGGCTTTTGAATACAGAAGCTCATTTGCGGTCGGTTCTCCTTGGCCGCTCTGAAAGCATACCTGTGATAAATCGCGAGTTGCTTCTTGGAGAGTTCGGCTGCGTGTATTTTGCCGATTTTGATCAGACGCGTGACAGGACAAGAACATTTCGGATCCAGATTGTTGGTGAGTAAATGAACATTGCGATAGATACTTTACAAAAGCAGTTGTTGGGTTTTATCAAAGATAGTGCACAGCCTATTCGGCTGATCCGGAAGCCGGGAGAACCGCCTATATCTAAGCAAACACTGTTACACTTGATAGAGACGTATCATTACTCGCTTCGCGATGTAAATAGGATCGTGCTCTGCGCGAAGAATTCCGTTCAGTGGATTGCGTTGCTATTAACCTGTCTCCTGTATAATAAAGAACTGTATGCCCTGGATAAGGAAACAAAAACAACACACCTTCAAAGGGCAGTTTCCATAATCAAACCGGAAATTGTCCTTACTGACGATGGAGAAGATGATACCGTCAGCCTATATTCGGTTGAAGACAGACAGCCGAAAAGCGTTGCGCCTGATCTTGAACCAAAGCTTGTCCTTTTTACAACAGGAACCACCGGGGAACCGAGAGGAGTTGTTATTGGACTTGATAACCTGATGAACAATATCATTAGCTTTGAAAGCGCGATTTGCCTAACACATGATGAGGCCGTTGGTCTGGTCGCCCCGTTCTCACACGCAATGGGCCTCACCATGATGCTTCTATCCGTATGTTTTGGTGGGGATCTGGTAATATCTTCCTGTGAGGCGCAGGCATTGAATGCCATTATTTCAGAGTCAATCGACGTAATGGCAATATCCCCGATTATGGTGAGCATGCTGCAGCGTTCATCGGCTTACGTTGAACGGTTCCGCCGCATGCGCTGCTTGATCTCAGGCGGAGCTGGATTATCAAGGGAGACATATCGTTTTTACAATGATGCAGGTGTGCGACTGATCAACGGGTACGGTATGACAGAATGCTGTCCGGTAATTGCTGTCACCAGAGAAGGTCAGATACCTTGGCAGATGCGGCCGCTGGACTGGTGTGAAGTGAAAGTCTCTCCGCAGGGGGAACTGCTGGTAAGGGGTCCCTCTGTGTGCAAATGCTATTATGACGGCACGCGTATTGCAGACGAGAATGGGTGGTTCCACACGCGGGACATTGTGGAATATGAGGATGGAAACCTGACTGTCTTACATCGTATGGATAACGTACATATCATGAAGAACGGTTATAAGCTTAGCCTGGAAGATCTTGAGAACCGGGTTATGACCATTCGGGGAATCCTGGACTGCCGTGCGTTTGTTAGAATTTCGGCCTCGGGAAGCGAGTCACTACATCTGGAAATTTCGGTGGATCCGGCGCTGGAAGAAGCCGAAAGAGCAGCTCTTGCGGGACAGATTGCCAAAGTTCAACACTACTACGAGCGGGTTGAATCGTTGACCATTGTAGAACGGATCAAAACAAAGGGAATGAAAAAGGTTCGATATGAAACAGACTGAACAGATCATTATGGAAGCGTATTATGAAGCAACAGGGTGCAGAGAGCCTCTGGGCGAACGCTTTCTGGACAAGATCGACAGCATCACCAAAGTGCAGTTTATGATCGCTCTTGAGGAGCGGCTGGGCAAGCCGGTTTCTTGGACGGCAGTATCTAAAAACACGTCAATGGAGGAGCTTGTCTGCTGGATCGAAAAGAATGGAAAATAGCATGTTATTAATTAATCTGAGAAGGTTTGATCCTCAACAGGACTACCCATTTTTCTACCGTGTTTACAGCGATTATACCGAGCAGCACAATCTGTTTGACCTGGTAAACCTGAATTCGCCAGAGCGCTTTCCGCAGACGTTTGAGAAGGCACTTAGTCATAATTACCGAGATACTTTCATTGTGACTGAGGCCTCCACGCAACGCAATATTGGCTTTGTTATCTCTTATGGCTACAGTCCAAACGACGGGCACATTAAAGTGATGGAATATATGGAGCCGGAATTCCGGAGTACCGGAGGGCGGAATTGCAATCCTTCGTTTTCTTCAGATGCTGTTTGAAAACTACAGTCTGCGAAAAGTCTACACAGAAGTATATGCTTTTAATGATGAAAGCATCAAGGCACATATCGGAGCAGGCTTTGAAGAAGAAGCACGGCTGAAGGAATATCGCTATTACAAGGGGAAGTACTGGGATTTTATCACTTATTCCATTACCAGAGAAACGTTTTATCATAAGTTCGGAAGATTGTTAACCAAGTATATGGAATTGGCCGGTGGTTCCTGGAATGAAGATTAGCTTTCAGATCTTGGGGTTTCATCCTGGTGGAGCAGAAAAAGTGCTCTGTGCACTGGCTAACGGTTTGGCGGAAAATGGTCACGACGTTATCATCTGGTGCGTGAAAGGATATGGATCACGCAGTTTTTTTGATTTATCACCTAAAATCCAGGTTCATGAGATCCAAGGCTGGGATTATGGGATGCTGTTTGGCGGCAAGATCAAAATAATTCGCGACCTATGCCGGATCGGTAAAATGTATCGTATTTTCCGACGGGAAAAGCCAGACGCGGCGGTGTCATTTCTGACCAACATGATTATTCCTTCTGCTTGGGGCGCACTGCTTGCTGGGGTTCCGCATGTTGCATGTGAACGCAACAGCCCTTGGGACAAGCCTGAGTATGCACGGAAACGAAATCGAAGAAACAGGGCCTTTGCGGTTTCCCGTGGATGTGTCATGCAGACAGATGAAGTGCTGCATTATTTTTCGGACAGGATTCAGAAAAAAGCGGTCGTGATCCCAAACCCCGTTCTGGTGGATGAGCAGCTGAGAGAGAATCGCATTCCGTTCTCAGCGCGGGACCGTCGAATCGTCTCTGTCGGAAGACTCGTTCCGCAAAAGAACCATCTGCTGCTGCTGGAGGGATTTGATCGTTTTTTTCTTCGACATCCTGAATATAGACTGGAGATATATGGAACCGGCCCGGAGCAAGACAGCCTGCAGGCTTATCTGATGAATCACCCTTCGGGAGAACATGTTTCTCTGATTACTCCTGTAAAAGATATTCATCGGCGAATACAGAATGCGTCCATGTTTATTATGACATCGGATTATGAGGGCTACCCCAACGCGCTGGCAGAAGCAGTGGCGTTGGGCATACCGTGTGTTTCCACAAACTGCCGATCCGGTGGCCCTAAAGCAATACTAAAAGGTGGGGAAGCTGGGCTTCTTATTCCAGTTGGCTCGCCGGATGCCCTGGCAGAGGCTATGAGCCGAATCGCTGAGAGCGATTTGGGCGACCGGCTTTCGCAGGCTGGACAAGAGGCTCTTTTCAGTGACCGGAACACGGTTGTCCGTATGTGGGAACAGTATCTGAGGGAGATTGCAGAATGATGGATCATGAGTATCGCCTGTATCGGTTGGAAAAAATTACGAGGCGCTTGGCAAAGCAGGAAAGTCTCTTTCATTATTCACCGGAAAACAGAAAAGCATGGCTGGAGCAGCAATTTCTAGCCAGAACCGGAAAAAAGCTTTGCCTATCCTGCCCGCAAACATTTGGAGAGAAGCTGCAGTGGCTGAAGCTGTATGGACATGACCCATTGGCAAAACTATGCGCTAATAAACTGACGGCAAGGGATCATGTGAGAGAAAAAGGCTTTTCGTCGTTGCTGCACAACGTGTATTGCGTCTGGGACAGACCGGAAAGCATTGCTTTCGATGACCTTCCGGAGTCCTTCATGATTAAGGCTGCGCATGCCAGCGGATTGAATTTAATCGTCGCCCAGAAAAAGCAATTGGATCTTGAACGGGTCCGCTGCGTTTTCCGAGATGTGCTCAAGCTTAACTATTATGCCATTAAAGGCGAGTGGGTTTACGAAGGCGGCCCCCATGCACTTCTCGTCGAAGAACTGTTTCCAGATCTCGAAGCGCACCCCATCGACTATAAATTTTTCTGCTTTCACGGCAAGGTTAAAGCAATTCAGGTTCTTACCGCAGTCGACACACACGACCTGACTGATGATACCTGGGCTTATTTTTGTGACGATGACTTGAATCCGCTGCCGGTCACATATGGCTATTCCCCTGCCAGCGCTCCGTTGGAGAAGCCTTCCTGCTTTATGGAGATGAAAAAAGCGGCCACCGTATTGTCAGCGGATTTTCCCTTTGTCAGGGTGGATTTCTGTGTCAGTGAAGGAAAACCATGGTTTGGAGAGTTCACCTTTTTCCCAGGAGCAGGATATGATACGTTTGATCCGGATTCATTTGACGCCGTGATGGGAGGGTGGCTTCACCTTGAAGGATAATGCAATCAGACCGGTACACAGGGACGGCACTTCGACTCCCGGCATATTATTTGTGTATGACTCTTTACGGATCGGCGGCTGCGAACGCGTTATATCCGTTCTCGCACGGGAGTTTTCTCAACGTAATTTTGCGGTCACGATCCTCATGATCAAGAAAAACAAAGTTGAGTTTGAATTACCGGATTCTGTGAAGGTCTTATCATTTGAGGATTTTCCAAAGCGTGCATGCATTTCTCCGGAAAGAGTGCTGATGTGGGGAAAGCTAACGTGGTCCAAGCTTACCTGTGCGCTTGCAGTGCTCTTTCGCAGGAAGAATCAGGACTGCTTTCTTACAAAAGACGCGCGAATGGAGATGTATCGTCTCTATGTGAGATACTGCGGCTTTATGCGCCAATGCTTCCGGCAGCATCCGGATGACACCATCATCTCATTTATGGATAACCCTAATTTTGCGACGATTCTGGCGTCGCGGGGTCTGCCAAATCGTGTTATTATTTCGGAACGAAATCACCCCGGACGAGACAACGTCCAGCCGCATATTTTGCGCTACCGAAACAGGTTGTATTCACGCGCTGATAGGATCGTATTCCAAACAGCGGAGGAGCGCGATTACTATCCGGAGGACATACGGCGCAAGGGCGTACTGATCGAAAATCCAATCTCAGAACATCTGCCGGAACCCTATTGGGGGGAAAGAACAAAAGAAATTGTGACCTTCTGCAGGCTCGACCGGCAAAAGAATCTGATAGGCTTGATTCGTTCGTTCTGCAGGATAAAGGAGCGGTATATCGGCTATGATCTTGTTATTTACGGAAAGGGTAATCAGGAGGAGCTCATTCGCCGCTATATTGAAGAGAACAATTTATCCGAGAGAGTGTTTCTTCGCCCGTATGATGAGAATGTGCATCGTCAGGTGCTTGACGCAGCGATGTTTGTTTCCTTTTCCGACTATGAAGGGATCTCAAATTCTATGCTTGAAGCTATGGCCATCGCTTTGCCGGTGATCTGCACAGACTGCCCCGCCGGTGGGGCAAAACTAATGATAGAAAGCGGCACGAACGGCCTGCTGGTTCCTGTTGGAGACGAGGAGGCTATGGCAAACGCAATGGCTTATTGTATTGACCATCCCGAAATTGCCCGGGCGATGGGAAGAAAGGCGGCCGAAATACGGAACCGCTACAATGTCGCTGAGATCGCCAGTCAGTGGATAAAGGTGGTGCTCAATGGAAGCAGTTAGGACAGTCAGTGTAATTGTCAGTGCATACAATGAGGAACTGTACATCAGGCAATGCTTGGACAGCCTGCTGGGTCAGACATTGGAGGGAATGGAAATCATTGTAGTGAATGACGCGTCTACTGACAGCACATCCTCAATTCTTGCGGAATATGAAGCACGATTTCCCACCGTTCAAGTGATTCACAACCAGAAAAATATGAGACAGGGTGGTGCCAGAAACCTTGGATTTCTTAAAGCGTCTGGGGAATATGTTGCATATTGCGACGCAGATGACTGGGTCGACTCCACCATGTATGAAAAGCTATACCGGAAAGCAGTTGCAGAAAACTGTGACTGTGTCGGCTGCTACTACTGGAAGCATCACGAGAACGGAAATGCCTCGACAAGGGCCGTCGTACGCGGCTGGGGCAGAATCTACAGACGCTCACTAATCCTGGAAAAACGTTTATTTTTCCCGGAACATATCCGCTATGAGGATGTATTTTTTCAAAAGTTGTTGCGCTATTATTTGAAATCAGACTGTACTCTGCCTGAGTACCTGTATCATTACCGGAGTCACCCGAATTCCACTACCCACAGCCTCACGCCTGCAATCATGTTTGAAAGAGAAACGATCGAGCTGTTGATTCTGGATGCTCTGGAGGAACGGGGGCTGGAGACAGAGCCCTTTTCTCCCAGCACCAACATAGAGTTTCTCAGTCGCTATGTGCTGGGAAATATTCAGGCATGGGTAGAGAAAGTGAACGCATTTCCCGACCAAGAGCATCTACTCCTTATGCGGGAAACTGTCAGGCGTCGACTGCCGCGATCCAGGAAGTACGCGTCTGCTTTCCATCTGGAGGGCAGACTTCTTCTTTTCCTCTTTTTCCATTCCTTGATCGCGTTCAGAGCAGCAGCAAAGCTATTGAGCAACTCCACAGCGCGGTGGGGAGACTTCACAAATAAGGAGTGAGTTGTAATGGTTAGAATTGGAATTATCGGCGTGGGACGACAGGGGGGGAAATATCTTAAATATTTTGAACGGGACGAGATCCAAGGAGCATGCTTGACTGCTGTGTGTGACCTCAATGAAGATCGCATGACAGAATTGGATGGTCAGGGGCGCTGGGCACATTTCACCAAATATGAAGAGCTGCTCCGCTCCGGTTCCGTAGATGCGGTTATTATAGATACACCTCATTATTTGCATCCGGTTATTGCTGCGGAAGCCGTTAGATGCGGAATCAGCGTTCTGTCGGACAAGCCGCTCGGTGTAGATGTTCGGACGATTCGAAAGATCGAACCGGAATTGCAGAGATCTACAGTTACATTTGGTGTGCTCTTCAATCAAAGAATGCGACGCGTTTTCCGGCGAATAAAAGAGGTCCTGGAGCGTGGGGAGCTTGGTACGCTAAAGCGCTGCATCTGGGAGATCACGGATTGGTACCGGCCACAAAAATACTATGATCTGGGCGGGTGGCGTTCCAGTTGGCGTGGCGAAGGCGGCGGAGTTTTAATCAACCAGTGTGTGCACAACATTGACATGCTCTGCTACCTTTTTGGTGCTCCGGATCAGATTCAGTCTATGCTAGGCTATGGTGCTTACCACCGTACAGTGGTGGATGACAGCGTCGTTGCCAACCTGATTTATCCGAACGGTTTTGTTTGCACGCTGATCAGCTCCACCGGAGAGACGCCTGGAACAAACCGGCTAGAAATATCTGGAACGAAAGGCCGCTTACTATTTGATGAATTCAATAAGTTGAAATTTGCGATAAATCAGATTCCGGAGGACGTTTTCTCGGAGACAGCAACAAGCGATCGGTATAAAATCAAATTCGGCAAACCCAAAACCCAGTCCTTTGTGGAAACATTCGAGGCGGATGTGGACGATCATAAAGCGTGCATTCAGGATTTTGTTACAGCGGTACAGAATAGCGGGCAGCCGGCAGCAGATTATGATGCCGGCCTGTTGTGCGCAGAAGTGATCAATGGCATTTATTATTCTGACTGGGTCGGAAAGACTGTCAGTATCCCGGTAGATAAGGAATTATTCTATGATGAACTATGCTCCAGGTGGGAAAAAGAATGAAGTTGGAATTTGCCTGAAATCTGGGCAGTTTAACGCTTTAAAAGAATTAACGCCTGATTATATCGAACTAAACTTTGCGGAAATCATGCAGATGCCAGAAAACAGGTTTCGGGAGCTCCTTGCGCAAATATATGCCAGGGGAATATGCTCTCCCTCCATGACGCAGCTGTTGCCCAAGTGGGCCCGGGTCGTTGACGCCTGGAATACATTTGATTTTTATCGAGATGATTTACGGCGCGGCTTTGAACGGGCGGTACAGATGGGGGCAGAAATCGTGGTTTTTGGAAATGCCGGCGCAAGAAATGTAGATAACAATACACCCATCGAACTGGCGTTGCAAAGACTGGCTTCGTTTTTGCGCTCTGCTGCAGAACTGGCAAAAGATTTCAACATTTCACTTTGTGTCGAGCCTCTCAACCGCATCCAAAGCAATCTGATCAACAGCATGTCTGAAGCCGGCGAACTGCTGTCCCGCGTGGACCTCGCAAACGTGGGTATAGTCTGGGATTATTTCCATTTTCAAGTGGAAAAGGACGATTGGGATACCGTCCAGGAAAACTGGCATCATATTATGCACTGCCATACCGCTGCGCTTCTTCGCCGGGGGATCCCAGACAGCGGCAGCCAGGACAGGTTTCTCCGAACGCTGAAAGAGCATCATTACGCCGGGAGATTGAGCTTTGAATTCGATCAGCTCCCCCCTGATACAGACGCATTGAATCGTGCTATGGAAGATTATAGAAGGGTTTTAAACAATGAACAGTCAGAACAAGCTGAATTATCTGGAGGTCTCTCTGGTTGAACACTGTAACCTGAATTGCAAAAGCTGCTCGCATTTTTCGCCGATTGCCAGGAAAGAGTTCATAGATCCTGTGCAGCTCACAAGAGACTTTGCAAGACTCGGTGAGTTGTTCGAGGATAGAATAAAGCTTCTCAGATTGATGGGAGGGGAACCCTTACTCCATCCTCGGCTTCCCGAGATCCTGACGATCAGCAGACGCTTTTTTCCGGAAACGCATATACAACTGGTTACCAATGGCCTGCTGCTCCCGAAGATGCCAGAAGAGTTCTTCGAAAGCTGCAGGAGAAATACCATTGATATCCACATCACGGTGTATCCGATCAAAAATGGATATGACTTGATCTGGCAAACACTCTCTGAAAAAGAAATGTCATATTCTGTTGCCTCACATTCAAATGGAATTAAAAAAACCTTCCACCATCTGGTAATTGATAAGGCTGGAGGCCATAACGCTGAGGAAAACTTTCATACATACTGTACATGCAGCAAATGCACCAATCTGTCAAAGGGAAAGCTCTTTCTCTGCCCGGTTCGTGCCAGTATCCGTCATTTTACAGAATACTTTCGGGAGTCCTTTGTCCTGTCTGAGCGAGATTACCTGGAAATACACGATCCGGAATTGACTGCGGAAGAGATCCTGCTGTTTTTAAGCGGGCCGACTCCATTCTGTGGATACTGTGACTGCCGTCAGATCCAGCACGGGCAGGAATGGGAAATTTCGGAAAAGCAAATTGCAGAGTGGACATAACCGAAAGAAGTATCCCACAGAATCTTTTCACGGGCGATATTGTTTTTTGAAATTATTTCAAATCAGCGCTATTGCAGCAGTGATTACGTTAATCTTTAATTGAAAGGCAGCCGCTCGGCAACACATTCAAACCCTGCTTGTGCAGAGCGCGATGCGGCTGAAACGGATGAAATGATATGAAGGATGTTCTTTTGCTCTCGGGACTTGGGCCGATGTTTGGGCTGGCCGCGGGGGACCTTGTGGGAACGCGCTTTGACCAACGGATCTCTCAGGAGGACCTGAACAGATACTACGCGCTGGACGGAGAACTCTACGATCCGATGGAACTTGAAGTGGAACTGGATAACGGTTTCCAAAGGCTTCTTCGAACGAACATTGAGAACAAGCCCAGAGCGCTTGTTACGGATGTTTTGGAAAACATTTTGAGAAAGAATGGAATCGATTTTACATCTCTTTCTCTCAGTGAGGTTTGGTCAGGGGGCGCAATGTCTCCTGCGGCGAAGAAATCGGTTTCCATTGTGTGTCTATCGACGACCTTTATGTGGAGCACATTGATGCTGGATACAGCAATCAATTGGATCAAAGAACGGTACACGTTCAAATATCTGGTCTTGGGCGGGAAGTATGCTGCGCTGAAAAAAGACAGGATCCTCCGCGATTATTCTGTGGTAGATTATATTATTACCGGCGATGGCGAAGAGACGATGCCGGCGTTGATTCATTATTTACAGACCGGCATAGGAGAGCCCGAGACCATTCCCAACCTTGCGTTCTATGCCGGAGAACGTCTTGTTTTGACACAGATAAAGGAAATCGACATATCTGCTTTTTCACCGCCTCGGTTTTCACCAAATAGTGAGGTGATAATGTATGAATCGGTGCGGGGCTGTGTTTTTCACTGCAAATTTTGCGCATGGTCCACCGGCTGCGAACAATTTCGGTACAAGTCTGCCTCTCAGATCTATAATGAGTGGAAAGAGTATACAACGCAGTGCCATGTCCAGGAAATACAGGTCATCGATTCCAACTTCTTCATCCCCGCAAAGCGGATGAAGGAGCTTCTGCCACAGCTGCCGGATCTTCATGTGCGTTGGAAGGCCAATGCAAGAACAGATATTCCCATCAATGAAGGTTATGTGGATCAGCTTGAGCGAAGCGGATGCGTCTCATTAAAATTCGGATTTGAATCGATGAGCGACAAGATCCTGGGCTACATTAACAAAAAATCCACTGCGGCAAACAACCGGCGTGTTAACCGGTTTTTTTCAAGAAGCTCGATCGACACGATCAGTTCTTTTATAGTGGGATTCCCGGGTGAAACACCGGAGGACTTTGCGGAAACGGCAGAGTACCTGATCCATGAGCACTATGGGCATTTTCATCTGTATGTATTTGAATTAGAGGACGAGTGTATGCCCATCTGGGAAGACCGGGAAAAGTTCCGAATTCAATTACTGGACAGTAATGACCAGGAGGACGATCTTTGGACACACGGCGGCAGCAGATGGTCTCATTGCGGAATGGATTCAGCCACAGCCGAGGAATTAAAACGAAAAATCCTTCGCCGGGTCAGACTCTCCGATTCCAAAGCCGTCCATCGCACATGGCAGGGGCGATTTGCATATCCGCTTATAAAGGAAAAAGACAGAGCGTGGAATCTGTCTGTGGAGCGCTCAATAGACCGCTTAGTCTACTTGCCGGTGGACTATGCGGTAGGAAGCGAAGCTTATAAAGATGCATTAAAAGATTGCGTTGCATCCTTGCGCGAGTTGGGTGTTTGTATCCGGCACGATAATAACGAGACATAGCAAACGAGTGAATATAATAGAATTGGCAAATATTGGAGTGTTGTAAATGAAAAAAAGAGAAATTGATTTGCAACTGAAATCTATCCTTGTTACTGGTGGCGCTGGTTTTATCGGCGCAGCTGTTTGTAAGAGGCTCGTTGCAGACTATCCTAATGCCACAATTGTCGTGGCGGATAATCTGAATGATTACTATGATGTGTCTCTCAAAAAATACCGTATTCAAGAGATTGTTAAGTGTGCATCATCGGGGGAGCCTGAAAAAAACGTCTCTTCTGAGATCCAGGATCTCGTTATTGCCGGAAACTTCGTATTTGTCAGGATCAACACAGCTGATAAAGCGGCTGTACGAAAGCTGTTTGATGAATATCGTTTTTCTGTTGTGATCCATCTTGCGGCGCAAGCTGGCGTACGGTATTCCATTGATCATCCGGATGCGTACATAGAGAGCAATGTTATCGGTTTCTATCATGTGCTCGAGGCTTGCCGCAGTTATCCGGTTGAGCATTTTGTTTTTGCGTCCAGTTCATCCGTTTATGGAGCCAATAACAATGTCCCCTTCTCAGTGGATGATCGTACGGATCAACCGCTGTCGTTATACGCTGCAACTAAAAAGAGTGACGAAATAATGGCATATGCTTATGCCGGGCTTCACAGTATTCCGACTACAGGGCTTCGCTTCTTCACAGTTTACGGTCCCGCTGGGCGACCGGACATGGCATATTTCAGCTTTACCACTCAACTGCGGCTTGGAAAGCGTATTTCCTTATTCAACGCTGGAAAATGCTTGCGTGATTTTACATACATAGACGATATCGTTGAAGGGATCAGCCGAATTATCAAGGCGGCTCCAGATAATCAAGGAGCGAAAGATCCTCCCTATCAGATTTATAACATTGGAAGCAGCAATCCCAAATATGTTGCTGAGTTTATACAAATCTTAGTTGAAGAGCTAAAGCGTGCGGGCATCCTGCCAGATAATTTTCTATTGAACGAGCACGTCCAATTTTCTGCTATGCAGCAAGGAGATATGCTGGCCACTTACGCTGACGTATCCTCGCTGATTCAGGATTTCGGGTACCAGCCCACAACCGAGCTTCGCGACGGACTTCGCCACTTTGCCATTTGGTACAAAGAGTACTATAAGATTTTGCCCGAGGTATAACGTCCGATTACTTCGGGCTGGCTGCCGGACAGCCACTTTTTTTCTGATTGAGAGGTGTATTCAGGATTTGCTCATTTCCCAATTATCCTTTTCAGAGTCCACGCGAACTGCAAAACGAAAATATCGGTACGCCAAGCTGCCCATCCGATAAAGAGGAGCAAAAAGACTCGATGTTTTTTGAAAAGGAAATCGTGAACTATCCTTCTGCTGACGATGTTGTCGTACCATCAGGGGATATAATATGGCCGGAGTCGACCGGCTTCCTCAAACCGCGGATGCAGCGCTATCGGATCGTTGTTGTCGGTGCGGGATATGTTGGGTTATCTATAGCAATTCTTCTTGCGGGCAGCAATGATGTCACAATTGTAGATATCACTCCGGAGAAGGTGGATAGTATTCAGACATAGACCACATGAGCGCACGCATGATCTTAGCCTCTGACGTGTTGCCGAAGTCTTGCGCCACGGCTACAAGCTCTATATTGTCCGCTCTAAGCCGTCCTTCGAGGTTTACGTGCTCTGCAAGGCTGCGGGCTACTCTGTCATACTTGCGGATGAGAATGACACCGAAAAGCCCTTTGTGCGCGTCTCTGAGCATCTTCTGATACTGCGCTCTGGCTACTGTTTTCGATTCCTTGCCGCTTATTGCTTCATCAGCGTATAGGCCGGTCACGGTCAAGCCGTGCCGATCTGCGTATTCTGTGCAAGCTCTGACTTGCGCGTCAATGCTGGCTTCATTCTGCCGGTCAGATGAAAACCGGGCATATATTACAGCGTTTATATTCTCACATCCTTTCTCCGCTCATGCTTCTGCATGGGCGGTTTTTTTATTACAGTATGGTCACAATTCGTTGTCACCGTCTGAGGGCGGTTTTGGCTCTTCTGTGCGTTGGTACTCTCTTAACCGGGCAAGCTCGCCAACACGTTTCACGGCTTCTGATTGCCCAACGTCATTAAGTCGATAGTATGACGCTATTATTGCTTGCCCGTGCTCATCCTGCGCAAACTGGCTAAATTCCAAGTATCGTTCATTCAAAGTCTCTGCCAACTGAATCTACGTTGAAACTCATGGACTACGAGCGCATTAAACCCATTGCAAATGATCTGTTGCGCCGGGGCTATGCAGTAGAACGAATCGCGGCGCTTATGTTTCGCTACGGATGGACAAGCGGACGGAAAGCCTTGAAAGAAAGCCAAGCATTCCGTAGACAAGCATACGTAGCACAAGGCTGCCAAGTGCCCTCGCAGAGTTTCTTTGGCGCGCTGCAATGTGCCGCTCAGGCTGCTGAACAGCACATTTTTATTTTCTGTGCGTTCTGTTAATGGCTTGACATTCCCTGCTTTTCGCGGTACACTGTTCCTGTCAGTGTAACTGACAGGAACAGAGGAGGTGAACGCACTTGCCGCACGAGGAGCAGAGAGAAAAGAATATCCGTCTGGTCACGGAGGTCGCGCTGGACTGTTTTCTGGCCAACGGGATCGAAAAGACCAAGGTCGC
>CEAG01002794.1_pt1 | contig 20633 bp, 15 predicted proteins | sample 554891 | NCBI WGS metagenome assembly CEAG01 (sample SAMEA3182116, study PRJEB8094) | gut metagenome | biome: human; feature: gut; material: Stool; isolation source: human stools | place: Canada | collected 2014-02-25
GTGGACATCGGTGTGGTGGACAGGATACTGATGAACTTCAACCGCACGGCGGGGCTGTTCCGTTCCATCCTCTACACGAAACTATTTGCCGTCCTCCTGCTTGCCCTGTCCTGTCTGGGGACAAAGGGCGTGAAGGGCGAGAAAATCACGTGGGGGAAAATCTGGGCGGTCCTTGCCGTGGGCTTCGTGCTGTTCTTCCTCAACTGGTGGATACTGGCCCTGCCATTGCCGGTGGAGGCGGTGACGGGACTGTATATCCTGACCGTTGGCGCGGGCTATGTATTCCTGCTGATGGGCGGTCTGTGGTTGAGCCGCCTGTTGAAGCACAACCTCATGGATGATGTGTTCAACAACGAGAACGAGAGCTTCATGCAGGAAACAAGGCTTATCGAAAGCGAGTATTCGGTCAATCTTCCGACACGGTTCTACTACAAAAAGCGTTGGAACAACGGATGGATCAATGTGGTGAATCCTTTTCGTGCCTCCATCGTGTTGGGTACGCCGGGTAGTGGAAAGTCATACGCGGTGGTAAACAGTTTCATCAAGCAGCAGATTGAAAAGGGCTTTTCGATGTATGTATATGACTTCAAATTCAGCGACTTATCTACAATCGCCTACAACCATCTGCTGAACCACCCGGAGGGTTACAAGGTGAAGCCGAAGTTTTATGTGATAAACTTCGACGACCCGCGACGCTCGCACCGCTGTAATCCCATCCACCCGGATTTCATGGAGGATATTACGGATGCCTACGAGAGTGCCTATACGATAATGCTCAACCTCAATAAAACATGGGTGCAGAAGCAGGGCGACTTCTTTGTGGAATCACCTATTATTTTGTTTGCCAGCATTATATGGTATCTCAAAATCTATCAAGGCGGCAAATACTGCACGTTCCCCCATGCGATTGAGTTCCTGAACCGCCGCTATGAGGATATTTTCCCGATACTGACCTCTTACCCGGAATTGGAAAACTATCTTTCTCCGTTCATGGACGCATGGCTCGGAGGGGCTGCGGAGCAGTTGATGGGGCAGATAGCAAGCGCGAAAATCCCTTTGTCAAGGATGATTTCCCCGCAGCTCTATTGGGTGATGTCGGACAGCGAGTTCACGCTGGACATCAACAATCCCGAAGAACCGAAAATACTCTGTGTGGGCAACAATCCCGACCGTCAGAATATCTACGGGGCCGCTCTCGGTCTGTATAACTCCCGTATCGTGAAACTCATCAACAAGAAAGGGATGCTGAAGTCGTCGGTCATCATCGACGAGCTGCCCACGATTTATTTCAAGGGGTTGGACAACCTTATCGCCACCGCGCGAAGCAACAAGGTTGCCGTGTGTCTGGGCTTTCAGGATTTCAGCCAGTTGGTGCGCGACTACGGTGATAAAGAAGCGAAGGTCGTGATGAACACCGTCGGCAATATCTTTTCCGGTCAGGTGGTGGGTGAAACCGCCAAGACGCTTTCCGAACGCTTCGGTAAGGTGTTGCAGAAACGGCAGTCCATTTCCATCAACCGGCAGGATGTTTCCACCTCCATCAACACGCAGATGGATTCACTCATCCCGCCGAGCAAGATTTCCGGCTTGACGCAGGGTATGTTTGTCGGTTCGGTATCCGACAACTTCAACGAGCGTATCGAGCAGAAGATTTTCCATTGCGAGATTGTCGTGGATGCCGAGAAGGTGAAGCGCGAGGAGAAAGCCTACAAGAAAATCCCCGTCATTACCGACTTTACGGACGGGGACGGCAACGACCGCATGAAGGAAACGGTTCAGGCGAATTACAGGCGCATCAAGGAGGAAGTGAAGCAGATTGTTCAAGAGGAACTGGAACGTATCGCAAATGATGAAAACTTGAAACACCTGTTGCAGCAGAAATAACAGATTCCTTTATATATGAAAAAGGGGATGTGTCAAAACACCCAAAATATGAAAATTACCCCTGTCACAGATATCTGTAGCAAGGGTAATTTTGTTAAAAAGAGAGTTTTGACGCCCTCTTTTTATTCTCAGATTTGAGATGCTTGTTGATGGTGGTAATGGCAAGCGTCAGCAAATAATTTTTCAGCTCTGTATCGTCTTTAAGCAGTATGCTGTATTCTTCGGCAAACATTCTCAACAGTCTGGTTCTGAGTTTCGACATTTCTTCACCGAAAGGTATCTGTCGGTTTTCTTGCCAATACTCAATCACTACGGAAGATACCAGCCACTTGAACTCGGATTTCATCTCTTTGCCGAGTTTCTTGAAGCGGATTTGTTCGCTAATTGGCGGCTCGTTGTATGGCATTATGTCTGCCGGGTCATAAACGGATATACTGCCGATACCATAATCCATGATTATCGGTAAATCAGTTTTTACATCATTCTTATGTTTCTTCTTTTTAGCCATACCCGTTATTGTTGCAGGAAACCTTTACCTTTATCAGTAAGATAGTATTTCTGTTGCGGACTCTTGGAGCCTACGGGATAAAGTGAAAGGACCAAACCGGAATTTATTGCCGGATGGATATAGTTCTTTAAGAAATTCCTTTTATCTTTCATTCCCGTTTTCTCCATGATTTCTTTAGCAGAGAGAGTGTTGTTCCCAATAGCAGACAACAGTTTTCCTAACTGTGGGGTTACTGTGGGGTTACTATAGGGTTGCTGTGGGGTTGCTGTGGGGTCTTGTCCTACTGTAGTTCTTGTATAATGAAACACAATCCATACAGCATTGCCGTCGGTATGAAACTCCGGATCCGGAATACCGACACGGCGACATTCGTTTACCATAAGGGCTATGCCACGTCCCCAACTCTCCAATACTGCACTTTTGTACAGCACATTGGCTACTATCAGATTTTGTGGTTCGGAATTGTGGCCACCCAACAGTTTCTCAATGGTAATATCAGGCGGAAATGTTCCGCTGTTTTCAATCTCCACGCGGTCATCATAGATAGCAATCCCGACTGAACTGCCGGGGCGATGGTAAACACGATGTGCAAAAGCATTTATGCAACATTCTCTCAATGCCTTATATGGCACATTCAGTTCCTCTTCTCTGTACAAACCTTCAATTTTACCGGAAAGGGACAAATGCTTGAAGAAAAATGCCATTGCAGCATCCAGCAAGTTGAATATATTGCCTGTCACACGCTGATTATCTAAAAATTCATCTTTTGTCGTTCCTTTGAACCGGGCTAAACGGAGCAGACATTGGGGATAATGGTAGAAGTTTCGTCCGAATAGGACAACGGAAGCATTGTTCAGCTTTCCATCATTCAACAAGTCAAATTTTTCAAGGATGGTTCGGACATCCTCCTGCATAGAACCTTCCGGCAAACGTCCGCCTCTGATTCCTCCACGTACTGCGCCCAAGATTGCCGTTTCGTCAAGGTCGGATATTTTCAAGCTGGGATTTTGCATGGAATCCCAAGCATAGGTTCCGCCTCGCTGCATAACCAACAGGTTGTATATACCCTGCGGCATGGCAGATGTAACGCTCTCTATCCGTTGATAAGCCCTCCCCTTATAGGTGAACGGGCGCATATATCGTTGTTCTTCCGCTGATAAAGCTATAACACTTTTGTTCGTTCCCGGAATGTCTGTATAGGATATATCAATGGTCGCAAACGGCTCGATTCGTCTGATGGTTTCAGCAATATCGCGCTTCGTCTTGTCGCTCACTTCCTGACCGATAATCTTTCCCTTGTCGGTTACACCGAACAGCACCGTGCCGCCCGTACCGTTCAAGAAGGCACAAAGAGTTTCAATTCCACGCTCCAACTGCCCGGTAGTTTCTTTGAACTCAACTGTCCCGCCTTCGGCTCCGGCAATCAGTCCATTCAATATTTCGAGGTTATCTATTTTCATCCGTCATTGATTAATACTTGCAAAGTTAATGATTTTAATCGGCTTTCCGGCAGATAATAGAGTGATTGTAAATGAAGAAGGATAAGAAACCGTATAATCCGGCCGCTTATCCTTTGTTTGGCATTCGTTTATCTCCTCATCCGCTCCAATTCATCGTCATGTCGCATCTTCGCGTTCAGTTTGTCCTGCATCTTTTCAAGGAAGTAGGTGCGACTGTCGCTTTTCCTGCGTTTGATGTCCGTATAGAAGCGGTAGCAGTCTTTGGACTCCACACCGAAAAAGGAATAGAGGACAGGAGCAAGCTCTTTCAGCGAAGCCTTGCCGCCATTGATGCAGCCGGTGGCGTAGAGGGCATAGATTAGTTCTACCAACTCGACGGCATTACCGGTCCATTGCAGGGCTGGGACTGTGGCTTTGGTTTCGGATGTGGATGTTAGTGGTGGCACGGAGGTAATTGCAGAAGCGGATACCATCTTCTGCATCTTTCGGATGAATGATAACGCCTTGCGGATATACACAGTGACGACATTCTCCTCCGATGCCGACAAGTTCTGCGGATGGTGCTGTAATTCGATTTCGGCAAAAGCCAACGCCACAATAATATGCTTGGCATCATTGCCGCCGTAGCACAGGTTTATTACTTCCTGCACGAATCCGCCGTATGCCGTTTCCGTGCTACCGTTGTCTTTTCCGTTTATCATGGCGAAAAACTGTGTTTCCGCCAGTATGAGATGGTTCATTATCTTTTCTGTTTTGAGGGTTTACACTTGTTTATCAGTGTGCGCACACTGATATATGGTGCAAATCATAGCCCTAAACACGAGAAAAGATTGTGAGAAAATTGTACTACATTGTTTTTCAGAAAGATAAAATTCAAAAATAATTTTATCCTTGATTGCATCCCTTGTGAAATGTGTTCAGATTCTGAACATGTGTTCACTTTCTGAACACGGAAATTCCGCCAAGATGTTCATAATCTGAACATTTTATGCCCGTGGCTCTTTATGATAGGTAAGCCGGATTACTCCGTCCCTATAAGTTTTGTTCTCCATAAGCCGCCAGTCATTCATAGGTAGTGCTGACTTGAAAAAATGCGCTCCGTTTCCGTCGATGGTTGGAACAACGTATAGTATGATTTCATCTATCACGTTCATCCGTAACAGTCCGTTGGCATATTCGGTATTCCCGGCAGTTACTTCCAACAAATGGCAAATGCTTCCACCTTCCTCCCTCCATTCTTGAAGCACGGATACCGAATAGTCGGATGTCAGCTTATACAGGGCATTGGCACGTATTTCATCCATACCGTAATCTTCGGTTTGAAGCAACCGCTTCCGGGGATGCAGTTTCATCGGACAGCCATCTATTGAGATAACGGCAAGTAATTGTATTTTCGCCATAACGTATTTTCTTTCCTTTTTGGCGAGGCAAAAAAGTAGCGTGCAATTCACACTACTTTCAAGCGATGGCTCTGGTAAAGCCTTTACGGAGAGTACGTGAATGCACGCTATGCGTAAGCATAGCATAAGCATCACGCAATCGTCTCCGTAGTTTCAATTTACCAGATTTTCGCTCGAAACGCCTTGCGGTCTTATGTCTATATCATCGGCGAAAAGTTACCCAATCGCCTGCTATTTTCTGAAATACAATTGCAAAGTTAATCAATTATTGCCATTTACAGCCATACTCCGGTCAGTTTTCTTCATTCAATCCATATTCTACCAATTTATTATACAGCGTTGTCCTGCCGATACCCAGTATCTTTGCAGCCATTTTCTTGTTACCGGCTGCTTGTTTCAAAGCACGCAGGATACGTCCTCTTTCTTCATCCCCGCTCTTCAATGTAAAACAAGCGGAAGTAGCGGACGGTTCATTGTCAAGTTCCAAATCGGCTTCGGTTATCATATCGCCTTCTGATTGCAGGACTGCCGTCTGTATCTTCTGTTTCAACTCGCGCACGTTGCCCGGCCACGCATGGGCGAGCAGGGCATTACGGGCAGATGCGGCAAAACCTTTTACTTCACGTTCCAACTCACGGTTTGCCATTTCACGGAAGAACTCGGCCAATGGCATGATGTCTTCCGGGCAGTCGCGCAAGGGCGGCATGGTTATCACATACTCCTGCAAGCGATAGAGCAAATCCTGCCGGAACCGCTTTTCCGTTACGGCTTTCTGCAAATCCTCGTTGGTTGCAGCCACTATCCTCACGTTGGCTGTTTTGTCCTCCTTTGCTCCGACGGGACGGTAACGGCGTTCCTGTATGGCGCGGAGCAGCATCTGTTGCATCTCCATTGTTAGGTTGCCCACTTCGTCAAGGAACAGCGTGCCGCCATCCGCTTCCAGAAAATACCCCGTCTTGTTTGCTTCGGCACCCGTAAACGCGCCCTTGACGTGTCCGAAGAAGGCGGATTGTATCAATGACGGGGACAAGGCTCCGCAGTCCACTGCCACAAAAGGTTTATCGGCAAGTTTGCTTTGTTGGTGTATATGTTGTGCGATATGTTCCTTGCCCGTACCGTTCTCGCCCAGTATCAGCACGCTCATCCGGGTGGTGGCTACAAGGCGCACACGTTTCTTGATTTTCTGATAGGCTTCGCCCTGCCGGACGAATATCGGAATGTTCCATTGTAGTCGCTTTTCATGTTCTTTTTGCAGGGTGCGGATAAGCGGTATCAGTTTATCCTCCAACAACTGTTTCTGTATGTAATCCTTTGAGCCGAGCTTCATACTTTCCACTGCCGTATGCACCTCCCCGTAATTGGTCATAACGATAAACACCTGTTGTTTGTCGTTGGCACGCATCCACCGTAACAACTCTATGCTTTCACCGTCGGGGAGGCGTAGGTCGGCAACGACAATATCATCCACCTCTGACTTTACCAATAGTTTCTTGGCAGTGGCAAGATTATATGCCGACATAGTATCGAAGCTGTCTTTCTTCAGCAGGTTGCAGACATAATCGTTATAGACGGGGTTGTCCTCAATCACAAATACTTTCATCCGACAACCTCCTTTCCTTTTGCGCAAGTTCTATGATAACTGTTCCCATACGAAGCATGGCATCCACGCATTTCCGCAATTCCATTTCGGAACATTCAGATTCTTGATGCAGCAGTTCATACAGGTTCCACAAGGGTTTGTCAGCACGGATAACAGCCCATGAACTTCGCTGACGGTGTATCCATTCGTCCAACGCCTTGCGGTCATTCCTCTCCATGATTTCCCGGACAGCCTGCATATCCTTTTCTGTTTCGGTTATCAAACGGTCGAGCATCGCCCGTTTGTCACCATATGCAAGCAGAGAGGACAAGTCGGGAAGTTCATCCTTGTCCGTACTTGTCAAAAGGCATTTGTCTGATACAGCAACCAGTTCGGAAATGGAAAATGGCTTGAACAGGCAGGCGGTAAATCCATTTTCCAACAGCTCCTCTTCGCTGCAACTGCCGGAGGCGGTCGCCACGACAATGGGAATCTCTTTCGAGTTGCTGACACTTGACGAGCGTAACAACTCCAACACCTCATAGCCGTTAATCTCCGGCATCTTCATATCGGTTATCATGAGGTCGTATGTGTGCTGCCGCATGGCTTCCATTGCATCGCCAATAGTGGTGAACGTGTCGCAATGCACACCTATACCAGCATACATTTCCTTTGTCATGGATAATACCATCGGATTGTCGTCCAATACGATGACAGAATAAGGTCTTTCTATATGAGCCAGACTTTCTGCGGCTGTCTGTTCTTCAATACCAATATCGGCAGTGTTCATTGGCAACTCCACAGTAAAACGACTGCCTTCTCCTTTTTCGCTTTCCAAGCGTATAGTGCCGCCAAGCATCCCGACTATCTGTTTCACAATGCTTAACCCCAATCCGAAACCGTCTTGCGTGGCGGCGTTGGAAAGCCGCTCGAACGCTCCGAACACTCGCTGTTGTTCTTCCGCACTCATGCCGGTTCCGGTGTCCTCTACTACAAGGGTCAGCCTATTGCCGTCATAGCTTATGACAAGTGAAACGCTTCCGGCATTCGTGAACTTGACGGCATTGCCCAGCAGGTTGTCGCATATCTGTATGATGCGCTCCTTGTCGCCATTCAGGATAATACCCTCCGGGCACTCGATGGTAAGTTTAAGATCTTTTGCTTCTGCTTGTTGCGTAAACTCCGTTTGCAACAGCTCCGCGATGTTTTCCAAACGAAACGGACGGACATTCGCCTGTTCCTTGCCGCTGTCCAAGCGGAAGAAGTCAAGCAGGGAGTTGAGCATGTCGGTCATTCTCTTGGAGGCTTGCAGGATATTGTCCGCATAACCGCTTATCTTTTCTTCTTCGTTGTCCTGCATCAGTTCCGCATATCCATGTATGGCAGTCAGTGGTGTGCGTAGCTCGTGGGTGATGGTGTGCATCGCTTTCTTGCGTGAGGCTATCAACGATTCGTTTTGTTTTACGGACTTTTGCAGTTGCCCGATTAAATCTGTTGTCTTACGTTTGTACTGCTTGATGCGGGTGGCATAGCGGTGAATGATGATGTATGAAATAATGAGCAACAGCAGCATGACACCCGTTATGATACCTACCTGCAAGAACGACTTTTCACGCATAGCGGATATTTCCGCCTCACGTTCCTGCAAGTCAGCCTGCACCTTGTGGTCCATCTGCTGGATAAGGGTTTGCAGTTGGCGGTTCAGTTCCGCATTGCGGCTGGCAAGGCTGTCGGCATATTCCGACAGACGATGGCTTTGGGCACGTTGTTGCGCTATCATATCACGGTTCAGTGTGTAGAGCATCGTGGTGGTCGTCGTCGGAGGTGCTTCCTGTTTCTTGCCGAACAACCCGAGAAAACCTTTCCTCCTCTGTTTCTTCGGCTCTTCCTGCCTGCTCGTTTGCACTATCACCGGCACCTGCTTGGCTATCCGGCGGTTGATATCCGCCTGTTGTTCCAGAGCCTCCATGATGGCGCACAGCCGCTTTTCCTTGTCCTCCAGCAAGTGGCGCACGCTGTCTATGCGCACCGATTCGTAATGGCTCTTGAAGCGGCAAAGCATACTATCCACCGTCATCCGTTGCCGCCGGTATGCCGCCACATCCTTATCGTCCCATTCCAGCACCGACTCGCCCAAAAGAGACAACTCCACCACACCCACATACGCATCGTGTGTTTCCTTGCGGAAGCGGTTGATTTCACGGTTCTCCCGTTCCAGCAACTCCAAGTCGCGCCATTCTCCGAGCCACGTGCAGATGATGCCGCCCACCAGCAGGACTATCAACAGATAGCCTGCGGCAAGCATCTTGCGGAAATGCTTGGTAGTGGTAACGAATTGTTCGCTCATTTGCTGTTTGTGTAAATACCGTTATTTAAAATACGCATATAGGTCGTGGAACTTCGCAGGTTCATGGATGAGAATGGCGGCCATGCTGCCTATGACCGCCACCAGAATTATATATCCGAATAGAATTCTACTCCTCAATGAAACAACCATTCTTCCCTTATTTACAATTGTTATAATTATTAAGGCATCTGACCACCGGCGATAGGTGGAATTTCTGTTAGTATGGGATTTCTCGGGATTGAGTTAAAAATTCTTTGGCCACGTATGGCTTGACTTGGAGGAGCGTTTTCATTTACATCAAGCCGATAACATCTATCGTTAAATGTTATAATTCCCCAAATACCAATGGTTCCTGGGATTCTCGCCAATCCTTCAGTAGGTTTAAAAAGAACAACATTATCTATTATTCGATTTTTAACCGCCCGATTCCATGATGTTTTAATACTATTGTTAGGCGTTGGAATATGAGCAACATACCTAATGCCATTGTGCCTAAAACTGGCCATATAACACCCCGAAAAACCTGAACTTAAAGTATCTATGCCATTTGAAGCAACGACTGCTATTCTATCCGCAATATATATGACACAGGCGTAGTCTAATCTAAGAAAACGATAGTTACGGGTATATCCTTTTATTTGAAATGTCAAATTACTTTGCGTGAAAATCGGAGGGGTCAAACCTACATTATAAATATTTTGATAATGAAACCGTGCAATATTTGTCATTACTGCTTGACTGTTTGGCAATCTTAATGCTTGAATCAAATTCATATATTTACTTACTGTTACTTTCGTTTGTTATAGGCTCGATACATGATGCCATTATATCCATCAGTTTAGACAGACCTTCGGTCTGCGGCTGCTGACTGGCTGTCACATGTATCTGGTATTTTGCCGTTTGGTTGGTCATGCGGGTGTTCTCGCGGGCGGTCGTGACTTTGCCGCTGATTTCCGCATTTATAAACCAATGTTTTGCAGAAGCTTTTGCCTCTACTTCTGCGTTGGTAGTGCTTTTTACGTTTGATGTATCGGTAACCTCCATCTGGAAATCGACATCCACGCGATCTATGAGCAGGGAAGGAATAGGCACCAATCCTATAAACGGAGCCTTGACACTTTGTGACATTGTTGTCATTTTTCCATCCTGCTGTATCGGTCTTTCGACATCGAATTCCAATATACGCGCTTTATTGCCGCTTTTACCATCAAATGCAATTTGCTGGTAGAAATTCCATGCTGTCGCTGCCAATTCCTGTTGTGCTTCGGCTGCTGCAATAAGTGGAGCTGCAATAAGTTCCCGCATGGGAAGCCCCTTGAATTTGTCAGTCACGTTTGAATCTGCTTTAAGAACTGGAGAAGTTTCTCTGTTTTGAGTCTCTTCCAATGCAGCGGAGATAATTTCTTTCGCCTGTCCGCTTACATTTTCATTCAAGTTTTCCGCATTTTCTTGTTGCCCTTGGTTCTTTATTTCTTCTGCCATAACATTTGAATTTTAAAATTGTTAGATATTTTTTACAAAATCGTCAATGATTCGGGAAATACTCTCCGGAGTCTCCTGAACTTTAAAATTGACGCAAACCTCCATGATATCATCTGTATCTGGTTTTATGTTGCTCATCTGCATCTGGAGATTGGCTCTGTGCGGACTGGATAACAGCAAGTTGTTTTCCGGAATCTGTGATTCCACGCTTCCGACCTTCGCCTTGAACTTTATCTGCACATTATCCATTGCAAGATAATGATGGGATATCAAGGCTATAAGTGGAATATCAATAGTCTTGTCTCCAACCATGATTTTTTTTGATTGGAACGTATTTGCGTTATTTGCATTTGTTCCTTCAAAAAGTCTGGTCAGATTTTGTATCTGATGATTCTGTAATGTATCTTGTGCACAGTTTACGGCGTACTGCAAACCATTCATAATATCAGAGAATGAATTGGTTTGAACACTGTCCGGCTCATCGTCATTATTTTTCTTGCCTCTGTGAAAAAGTCCCATGTTTTTAATTTAAATACTTGATTTGTTGTCTTTAATGAGCACCAATCTTGACAATGTCCGGCTTACAGCTTCCATATTTACACTGGAGACTATATTATTATTGACAATGCCTTGATGCCAAAACCAATATGGTGGATTCTCCGTGTGTTCCATCACGTCCTCCTTTCTTTATTGGGGTTATACTTCGGTTCTTTCCGTTGCGGGCGGAACTTTTTCCGCCCGACGGTTTACTGCTTCCTCAAGGTAGGCAATGCTCCTTTAAGTTCGTAACGCCACTCTGAGCCTACGTTCTGCAAGGCGGTGTTCATGACATCAACGGCGTTCTTCCAGGTAACGCCAGTGCCGTCCACCTTCGTGGCTTCGGGGGCGGTGCTATGCTGATTGCGGTCGAAGCCTTGTTCCTGATTGTTCTTCCAGTAGCAGGCGGTCACGACGGTGTAGTTATCTCCAAACAAGCCGCCGATATGTACATTGCCAGTGTTGCTACCCTTACTATTTACGTTGCCCGTGGCATAGCAGGCAAGGACGGTGCTTCCTCCGTTTAATCCCACTACACCGCCGCCTGAGAGATCCTGTGGGGAGTTAATTTCTAAGGTCACGTTGCCTGTGGCATAGCAAGCGGTCATGGTGCCCCATTTTTCTCCTGCCACGCCGCCGACATAGCGCGTTCCCTTAACTATGGCAGAGGAGCTGCATCCGATGATGGAACCGGCCTTTTGGCTACCCACCACACCGCCGACACAATTCGTGCCGCTGACGCTGCCCGACACCGAGCAGTTTTCAATGGTGCCCCAGCTATATCCTACCACGCCGCCAGTATTGCCTGACATTAACACGTGATTGCTTGTTATCTGTATGCCTTCCATCACCACGTTCTTCACCGTACCAGCTTTATCGAGATAGCCGAACAGACCCACAAATTGGTCATTTGTCGTAACGGTCAGCCCCTTGATGGTATGGCCGCGGCCGTCGAAGGTACCCTTGTATCGCTTTTCGTAGTTCGTGCCTATCGGCGTCCAGCCTTTGCCCGTCAGGTCAATGTTTTTGCCGAGGGTAATGTTAATGTCGGTCTTACCTCCGTTCACTAATTCGGCTACATTTATCAGACCATCGGCGGAGGTCACGGTGTAGCTGCCGTTGCCCTCTATGGTATATCCCGGGTCTTTTGCCGCAGCGAGGGAGACGGTGTAGGTATATTCACCGCCCGCCTGCCAGTCGGCAGCATTCTTCATCTTATAAACGAAGGTCTTGGCGTCAGCGAAGGTGCAGGTAATGAAGGTCGTGCCAGCTGCCACACTTTGTGGGGCGACGAGGGCGGTGTAGGTGTTGCTGCCCTTGTCATACGGGGTGATTTCGGCTGGGTTACCGCCCTCGGTAGAGAGCCCCGTCAGCCGCACGGATGCCAGCCCCTCAGCGTAGTCCGTCAGGATGATGGTTACCCGCGCCGTGCGGTGGGTGAAGCGAAGCGTGGGGCTGCCGTAGGTCACCGTCTGTCCGTCGGCAACGATGAGGTCGCTGCCCTCAAAGTCCTTCTGGGCACTTTGGTTGTCTTTTACCTTTACCGCAGGTGGGGTTGTCTCGCCAGCGGTGTAGGGCCACCACGCCGTAACAGTGATGTCTTTGCGGTTGGTCCAGTAGTGAGGAGCGGTGGAAGTCAGCGTGGCACTTGTGTTGTTGACGGTGGAGGGTGTCACGTCGTATGCCTTCACCATGCCGTCCATCAGGACTGCCACGCTCTGCACACCCTCCCAATTGCCGTCCACGGGGGCACGGGTACTGGCGATGGCTGTCGCGGCGGGTTTCAGCCCCGTGGCGGTGAAGACGATGGGTGTGCCTTCCGCCCCTTCTGGCAGGAAGCCCGCTTCGTCCTGCGTGCAGGCGGCAAGGCCAAGCAGCAGGGCGATGGCTGCGGATATATGGATGGTTGTTCGTTTCATGATGCGTGATGTTTAGGGTTCGTTATTGTCTCTTTTGCAATACGGGCAGACCGTCGGTGCCGAGTGCCCACTGGTAGTCGTTGTTGGTGAGGGCGGTGTTCATGCCGTCGACGGCTGTTTGCCATTTCACGGTCGCGCCGTCCACCTTCGTGGCATCTACCTTTCCTCCAAGATTACTGAATACTCCTTGCCCGGCATTGCCTCCCCAATAACAGGAAGTTATATAAGCGTAGTTATGACGCACTATAGCTCCAGATTCATACTCTTCCAATGTGCCGTTGAACCAGCAAGCGGTGATACTGCCATAATTTAAATCGGCTATACTACTAGTTCTACCATATGCAGAAATTTTTCCCGTCACAGAGCAGGCAATGATTTGACCATTATTTTCCTCCACTATTCCAGCTGCATGTCCACTACTGCCATACAGATTCACATCTATGAGTTGTAGGTTCTTTATCACACCACGTTCATTTAATAACCCAAAAAGTTCAGTAGTCGCTGCTGAAAAGTTTAATCCCGTAATGCGGTGTCCCTGCCCATTAAAGATGCCGGAGTAACCTGGTGGCCATGTGCCTACCTGTGTCCATTCCTTACCCGTCAGGTCGATGTCGGCGGTGAGGGTGCAATTTATCGATTCGTCTTTTTGTGCCGCTTTGTTCCATGCCAGTAGGCCGTCTGCGTTATAGACCATGTAGCTGCCGTCGTCCTGTATAGAATAGCCCAAATCCTCAGCCTCGCCGCTCTCGCCGCCGCCGTCAGCCCAGTCACCGATAGTGCAGCCCTCTAACGTCAAGCCGGAGGCGTTCACCTTGACGGTATATTTATAGCGGTTGCCCGCCTCTAATACGACGTCGTTCTGTGGGCGGAAGTAGAAGGTGCCGCCGCCGAGTTCCACCCGGATGAACGGCTTGCCTGCCTCAACGGTCTGCGGGGCGGTCAGTGCCTCGTAGGTGTTACCGCTTGCGTTGTAGGTCTTGATGGCAGTCGGGTTGCCGTTATCGGCAGACAGGCTCACGAGGCTCACCGTGGCACCGTCCACGCTTGTGAATCCCTTACCGGGCTTCAGTTCGATTGCCACGCGTGCCGTTCGGTGGTTGAACTCCAAGGTCGGGTTGTTAAATTCCACTTTCCGGTTCTCAGCAGAGATGAAGTCGCTGTTCTGGAAGTCAGCCAATTTGCTTTGGTCTTCGGCCACCTTCACGGCAGGCATCTGTGTGATGTTGGCATTGTTGAAGGGCCACCATGCCGATACGGTAATCGGGTCGCGGCTGGTCCAGTAGTGCGGGGCGTTCTCGCGTGAGAGTGTGGCACTCTTGAAATCGGTAGAAGCCGTTACGGTGTATTCCTTTACCGCATCGCCCAACTTGAGTGCCACGGAAGAGACACCCTGCCAATCGCCGTCCACAGTGGCACGGGTGGAAGGGGCTGCCAGCGGCGTTGCCTCTACGGACAGTCCGGTGGTACGGATGACTACGGGGTATTTACCTTCGGGCAGACGGTTATCGTCAGCAAGTTCGTCCTGTGTGCAGGCGGTGAGGGCGAACAGCAGCGCGGTGGCTGCGGGGATAAATAATCTATGTCTCATAATCCTTCATTCTTAATTATTAATGTCTTACAGGTCGGCACCCGCTTCTCCACCGTCTATATCGTTCCACTTTGCAATGGAGGCTTCGCTGACTTCAAGGACTTTGTTGCGTACCTTGACGGTATAGGTATAATTGTTGCCCGCCAGCAGTGCGCCTTCGGGCACGGTGAGTGTGGCATGATATTCCTGACCTTTGTAATTCACAACCAACGGCAGGGATGCAACTGTCTGCGGGAAGAGGATGACCGATGACGTGAGATTGCCGTCTGCCAGATTCATGGTCAGTTCTCCGGTCTGTGCCCCGTTGTCTGCGGTGGCAATACCGTCGGCCGTGTTGAACGTACCGGTGAGTAACAATCCGTCCAGCGTGTAACGTTCAGGCTTGACCACGCTGAAATTCACGCCGTCGCCCGCCTCGAAGGTAAGGGTTATCTGGCTCATGCGGTGGTGGAAGGAGTTGTCTTCACCGCCTTTGGCGGTTTTGTCGGTGAAGCTTACTACCGGGTTGTTTTTGTCTCCCGTGGCTCCTGAAGCAAAGAGGAAGTCGATGGCAGGCTGGTTCTGCTGCGCCGTGGCATCGGTCGTGGCTGTGAGGATGCCTCCCGCCGCGTTGTACGGATAGTAGGCGCGGAAAGTATGGGTCTTTGTATCTTCGATATAGATAACCTTTCCTTCTGCCTCAAATTTCCCGTTTTTCAGGATGAAAGGCACGTTGCCGTACTGGGAATCGTTGCCGATGTCGGTGATGCCGATACGGTCGCCGGCAGTCCAGGTGGTTCCGCTGGCGCGGGTGGCGGGGGCGATGTCGGCGGTAAACTGGGCGGCCACGGGGTCACCGTTCAGGTTCTCGTTGTCGTTGTTGCAGGCTGCCAGTGCGAGGGCGAGCATCGCAAGTGCAAAAAATCTTGTCTTCATTATATTCTGTTATTATATTAGTTAAATTCCATTTCAATAATTGCTGCACCTTAGCAAAATCAAAGCAAGCTTTGCTTCTGCGTTCGGTTTGCTAATTATTTACAAATCGGCATTTACATCATCACCTTTCACTTCTTCCCAGCCGTTGATTTCGACTCCGTCCACTTCCATGCCTTCGGGAGTCTCAACCAGCGTTCCGCCGAGGGTCAGCGATTCGCCCTTTCCGGTGTTGAACCCCTTGAGGGCTTCCGTGATGTCGCTTTTCAGCGTCGTGGGGGTCGGGTTGCCGTCCGCATAGCGGATTTCACCCGTCAGCAGTTGTTCCGTGCCGGTCACACCCAGCAACCGCACCGTGGCTTTCCACTTGCCGGCATCGTCACCTTCGGTTATCTTGGTGAAGGGCAGCACGACGTTTGAAGCGGCTCCGTAGGTATCGGTAGCGAAATCGAGAGTTCTGGCTGCACCCGTCAGATGGGCAACAATCTCCGTGATGCGTCCGGCGGCATCCCCCGTCGGTTTGATGATAAGCGTCAGTTCGCGTACCTGCTGCTTCATTGCGGCGGTCAGCGGATAGTCCTTGTCTTTCTCGATGCTCACCTGTTTCGTATAGGTGAAGAACCATCCCGGGGCATTGTTCACAAAGGCATCCGTTCCTGCCCGGTTTCCCGTGGCTGCGGCAATGGTGGCGGTGGTACCATTTACCATGATTTCTTCAGCAGGGTTCCACACCGCAAGGGTGTAGCTGCCCGGAGCAAACAGATGGTTGGGGGCATGGGTGGCGGAAGTCTCCGTACCCGTATAGTCACCCATGGTAACCGTCCATGTGGTAGGTATGTCGATACCCTCACCGCGTGCCGACCAGTCGGCTGTCACCGCAATCTTCCCATAGTCGGGATGCGGCGTGTCATAAAGCGTGTCCTTCACGCAGGAAGAGAGCAGCACGGCGGCTGCCATTCCTACCATATTTATATATTGTCTTGCTTTCATACTCTATTCCTCCGTATTAGAATAACTTCCATACCAATGTCACACCGGCGTTGATGGGGCCACACCAATTTTTTGTCTCGTTGCCACAGCGCACGCGCACACCATCGATGACTTCATATTTTTCGAAATCGGCATTCAGGTAGCCCAAACCGAGGTTGAAATCAAGATCTAATGCCTTGTTTAGTCGCAGCTGATAGCCGGCGGTGATGCCGCCACCCATCAGGTCGCCCTGCTTGCCTGTTTCGGAAAGCTTGTAGTTGAACTGTCCAGCCTTGAACATCGCGCCCAGATGCCAGGCTTTCTTCTCACCCATATAGTAACGTACTTCCGGAGCCACTTCCCAGAGTGCATAGCGGCGGTCTTTGTCACTCCAGCTCCAAGAAGTCCACGAGCCGTTTACGGCAATGCCCCACGATGGACAGATGCGCCATTCAAGTCCTAAATCTGGTGTCAAGGTAGCCCAGCGCAGCAGGTTGGCACGCAGGGAGAGATGATAATCAGTTGTGATTTTGGTTTCCGACAGCGTGTCGGCAAGTGTATTTTGTTGAGCGGTTTTCTCGGCTTCTGCCTTTTCAGCGGCAAGTCGGGCTTCTTCCGCCTTGCGCTGCTCTTCGGCAAGCCGTTCCTGCTCGGCACGCTTCTCGGTTTCTAAGCGTTCGGCTTCCGCCTTGCGTCGTGCTTCTGCTTCCGCATCCGTCACGGCTGTTTCCTTTACCGGTACCGTCAGGCGCACGGTGACAAAATCACCCTCTGTCACATGATTGCGGGTAATGAAGTTTTCTTCCTTGATTTTCGCTCGTGTAATCAGTTCTGATTTCACACGGTTGGCACGAATCTTCGCTGTTGCAAGGTTCTTGACTTCACTGCTCTGCGAATTGCAATATCCGTCAACCAATAGCGGCAGTTTGCCGTCAAGAATTGTTGCTTTGTTGTTTTCGATACATTCCAACAGGCGGGCAAGTTCCGTGTCATTGCCATTCCAAGGCACGTAGAACATGTCCTTCTGCGTAACGAACCGGAAGGTGTAGGTCGTGTCTGCTTTCTGCTGCGCAATGACAGGAAAAGTTACCGTCATCAGCCACAGAAACAGGGTGAGAAAAGTGATTTTTCTGCTCATATAAACTTGAATTTATTATCTTTGTCTTCTCCAAAGGTAATAAATGCCATTCAGCGCCCAAAATATTACAAAAACTTTTTTTGCTAAAACACAGCGTTTTATAAAAATTGTCGTTTGAGCACTTTTCACATTGTCGTCTGAGCACTTATTTTGTCAAATCGGCACTTTTTGAGTTGTCGAATTAGCACTTTTGTGGCTGTCGAATTAGCACTTTTTGTAGTATGAGCACTTTTGGAAAATGGGTTTCTGAGAGCTTTTTCATCGGATTTTTACCACGCAAATCACTTCAGATTTGCTTTTTTCCACTTGGCAGGCGTACATCCTTCCTTCTCGGTAAATAATTTGATAAAGTTACTGCGGGAAAGAAAACCGGAAGACTCAGCCAGCTTCTGTATATTGATCTCCGGATGCTCCTTCAGTATGTTTTTCGCATACTCCAACCGGAGACCGGTTATCCATTCGCGGAATGTCATTTTATACGTAGTCTTGATATAAGCGGAAAGATAGGTACGGTTCGTATGAAGTATTTCGGACAGTTCTTTTATGGTAAGTCCCTGCTGGACATAGCCGTCTGTCTTTATCCAGTTGGCCACTTTCTCTATAATTTCTGTATAGGACACTGGAACTTCTTTCTCAGAAACTATTTTAGGTTCTGTTTCTGTATCTGTCAGAAGTTCTTCTTCAGACTGTATATCTTGCTCAAAAGCATTTTCCACCTGTTCATAGAACAGCAGGTAGTTCTGATAGCTGTAGAAAAGATAGCTGTAGAACGGTATTGACGACAAAATCCAGATAAAAACATATTTGTCTGGCAGAAATGTCAGCAATCCGCATCCGACACCGAAGATAACAGCCCAATAAGTGAATATGGAAAGCCATTCGATATATGTACCTATATCATCCGCCTGAGTTTCATTGAAAATCCGAATGGCTCTACGATATGCAATTATGACTCTGCGAGCTAAAACGATTCCAAAAACGACTAACCATACAGCTAAAGCAAATAAAGAGATTTTTTGCATGATTCCGCTTGGCAACAGGAACAACACAACTCCGGAAAGAGTTGAGAATATAATCCATAAAATGATATGTGTCCACACACGCCGTTTGGTAATGTAAAAACGATCAAGCAACATTATCAATGCCGAACTGAACAGAGAATAGCACAGGAAGTATGTGGACATGTTCATCAATATGGCAGAATCCGCATTTTTGAATCGGATACCAAAGAAGAAATGTACCGAATAATTTGCCGAAAGCAGCAGCATAGCTATACCCATAATCTGTCGGGAGCGGAGATAATTCTTGAAAATTTTCTTTTCAGGAGTCTTTGCAAACAAAAAATAAAAGCCGAAGAATAACATCAACGGCAGTGCGGTATAAAGTGAAAAACTGTATATAGATGGCTCCATTGTTATGCTTATTTGATTTTGATACAAAGTTACGTCTTTTTCTTCACAAATAGACACATAATCTATGATTTAACGTTATAGATTCGGTCATATTAGATTGAAAAATTATTAGAATTAAAGCCAGTGGTGAAAAATTCAACCACTGGCTTTTTCTGTCAAGACTTCGATATTAAAGTTTTACACCTTTGGATTCCGATAAACCGGGTCTCCCTATAATTAAATGACTGCGTACAAAGTCCACGTGCGGGCTTTCCGGCTGTTGTTCCGTCTGTTTTTTCTCGTTGCCTTGCCGGTTCTCTTCTGTGTTTTCCTGAGCCGGAGCCAGCTCAAGCTGTATCTTGCGGTCCAGTGCGGCGAGTTCGGACTTCAGCTGTTTCAGCTCGTCCTCCTTCTTCCACACCTTGCCCGCTATCTCCTGCAACTGCGGAATCTCCTTTTCCAGCACTTCGTTCTTAGACTTGTACTGGTCGATGATGGTCGGAATCCTCTCCAATGCGTTCAGAAAGTTTCGTGCGGCAGCAATCGGGTCTGCCATCGCCAGATGCCCGTTGTTGTAGGTGTACTTGTAGTTACCCTCCACCACGAAGCGGTTGTCAGTGAACTCCAGACCTTCTTTGAGTGTCCTCTCGCTGACCACCTTTATCGGAAAGCCGTAAAGTTCCCCGACAGCCTTGTACAGTCCACCAGTCGTGGCGTTCTTGGCGATTTCCTGCAAACGCTTACCGATGACCTTCTCATCCGTTGAATCCACGCCGTCCACCTTGACAAGATTAAGGCGGCTGCCTTCCTTATCAGTCTGCACAACGGAAAGAAAACGGTTCCAGTCTTCCGTCATGGCTTCGATGAAAGCCGTGTTGTTGCGCAGTTCTCCCGTCTTGGATTCCAGCTTGAACTCCGAATCGCGCTTGCCCTTGTTGAACGACTTGCGTTCCCCTTCGAGCGAGGCGATACGCTTCTCTAATTTCGCCTTATCCAAAAGGTCGGTATTGCCGGAGAGCAACGCCATATACTCCGAGAAGTTCATACCCGATTTTTCGTCCATTGCTCCCTCGTCGATGGTACGTGCGCCCATCGCTCCACTTTTGAGCTGCGATATGAACGTCTGCTTGCAGTGCAGCAGATTGAACTTGTAGCTGTCCAGCGACTTTTCCACCGCGTAGATGATGATATCCACGTTGTTCTCGGCAAAATGCTTGGCAATCTCGTTCCCGGCTCTAACACCCCGTCCGTCACGCTGTTGCAGGTCGGACGGTCGCCACGGTGTATCAAGGTGATGGATGGCGACGCATCTTTTCTGCGCATTCACGCCCGTTCCGAGCATACTTGTGGAGCCGAACAGCACTCGCACTGTCCCTGCGTTCATGGCATCTATCACCGCCTTACGAGCCTTATCCGTCTTACACTCCTGAATGAAGCGCACCTCACTTGCCGGTATGCCGTAATCCTCCACCAACTTGCGTTTTATCTCGCTGTACACGTTCCATCCTTCCCCCGGCTG
>CEAG01042451.1_pt1 | contig 20489 bp, 20 predicted proteins | sample 554891 | NCBI WGS metagenome assembly CEAG01 (sample SAMEA3182116, study PRJEB8094) | gut metagenome | biome: human; feature: gut; material: Stool; isolation source: human stools | place: Canada | collected 2014-02-25
TAAAAATGATAACCTGCGCCGGAGAAGCCCCGGCGCAGGTGGTCTGTTGTCAGGTCGTGTTCCGTATAGCTGCGGTCGCAGCGGGTGGCGGAACAGTGGACAACGATGAGGTTGATGAATCTCATTTGGAGTTATGAGTTATAAGTTATGAGTTATGACTCGGAAGGCTACATGGGCATTGCGTGCGCGCCTAATGCGCCGAGAACGGCTGATGCCACTGCGATTACGATTTTGAGGAGCTTGTCCCACCAGGTTGATTTTGTTGACATAAGAGTTTAGGATTTAAAAGATGAATACATAAAGTTATTGTTCAGTCGGGAAATCAGGACGGAAAGGCTATCCGAGAGGGTTCTCCTCTTCGCCGCTGTTGCCGCCGCCGTTACCGCCGCCCGAGCTGCCGTCAGCAGGTTTATCCAGCGAGAAAGCCACATTGGCCGGACTACGGGTAACGGCCGTACTGCCATTCACCAGCTTGAGACCCTTGTCGGGCACGAAGCGGATATTCACTTTGGAAATATTCCTGACCGTACAATCTTCCGACTTCTCCACACCCGGACAACGGAACGTCATGTGAAGCGTACCGAGCTGATTCAGTTTCACCTTGTCGCCGTTGGCAAGATTTGTCTGAATTTCTTCCACAAGAGCTTCGATTACGTGCTTCACATCGCCTTTCGTCATGGCGCAATTTTTCTGAATACTGGCGGCAAGGACATCGATATCCACCGTGCCGCAGGTTTTGGGTTTCTGACGAAGATAATACAGTTTCTGAGAATCAGGATTCGTCACATCCTTCCGGCGCAGAAAGCGCTCTACAAGTACATCCATAAAAAATAAAGTTTAGGTTAAAAAAAATGCATATCAAAATTCCATGTAAAAAGGAAGAGTAAACAGGCGCCTTAATCAATGATTTTCCCTTTCTTTAAGCATATAACAAAGATACGAAATCTACGAGGCGAAGTCAAGTATCCAGCCATTTATTTTCTATAATTCGTTCACTTTTTTCTCTGAAAATCAGGTAAAAAAACAGACGGTCTGTTTGCTCCGTACAGACCGTCTGTTTCACCGCTGCAGACCATGCGTTTACCCTGTTTGCACCGTCTGTTTTTTCATATTCTCCTATATAAGTAATGAATACATTATAATTGGATTGTTATTTCGCGTTTCTCATCAGCCATTCCGTAGGCGGAACATATTCGCCAAGTTTCGTCATGCTGGGGTTATGCGCAAAGTACACATCCCCTGTCTCACCGTTGCGGTGCTTCGCCACCATCACCACTCCCAAACACTCCGTAGGATACTTGCTTACCGGTTCTGTCTTGATGCCCGACAACGCAGGGCGGTAAAGCAGCATCACCATGTCCGCGTCCTGCTCGATAGCCCCGCTTTCGCGCAGGTCGCTCAAGATAGGACGGCTGAAAGGCCGTCCGTCGCTTCCACGGTTCAACTGGCTCAGGAGCAGAACGGGCACATTCAGTTCTTTTGCCATGAGTTTCGCCTTGCGGGTGGTCTGCGCCACCTCTTGTTCGCGGTTGCGGTTCTTCTGGTCGGACTTCATGTCGCAGAGTTGCAGATAATCCAGAATAATCATGTCGCACTTGCCTTTGCTTTGCAGCATACGCGCCGAAGAGCGCACCCTGTCCATGCTCGTCACCGGATGGTCGTCCACGTGGATAGGCAGTACACGCAAGCCCGTAGCGGCTCTCCTCACCTGCTCCACCTCGTCGGCGGTGAGCTGTCCGCCGCGCAGGTGGCGGGCATTGACATCCGGTGAGGCGGCCACCAGCCAGCGGTCGCCCAGGCGCTCACCCTGCATTTCGAGGCTGTACACCGCCACATGATGTCCTGCGGTGGCGGCCGCACGCGCCAGATGCAGGGCGAAGGCCGTCTTGCCTACGGCGGGACGGGCGGCAATGACATTCAAGTCGCCCCGCTGCCAGCCCGAAGTCAGGCGGTCGAGGTCGGCCAGACCGGTGGGGATACCTGTGATGCCGTTTATGCCGGAAGCCTGACGGGCATCCACTTGTTGCAGCGTATCATCCATCAAGGTATCCATATCGCGCAAATGGTCGATAGTGCCGCATTCTCCCTCAAAACGGTCCAGCAGGTTGTGGGCATCCACCAGCGTGTCGGCAATATCCGTGGTTTCATCGGCGGCAAGGGCCAGCAATTTATGGAAGCCGAGTATCATTTCACGCCGCAAGTGCTTCTCATGCAAAATCCGCACATGATACTCCAAATGCACCGACGACACCACCCTGCCGCTGATACGGACCAGTTCATACGGCCCGCCCGCGGCATCCAGCTTGCCGCGGGCGCCAAGCTCATTCTTCACGGTGATGATATCTATCTGCCTGCCATCCCGGTACATCGCCTGCAAGGCGGCATAAATCAGCGCATTCTTCTCAAAGTAGAACATTTCCGGACGTAGCCGGTCGGCCACCATCGGCATGGCCTCACGCTCTATGAGGCAGGCGCCAAGTATAACTTCTTCAAGTTCCGCATCCTGCGGGTTCAGTATTTCACTCATTGCATTACGGTTGTCATCGTCGGCCGCCGGCCGCTAATATTCGTATTCATTCAAGAAAGCCTTGTTGGAGAGGTAATTCACGGCTTGCAGGCAGAACAAGGTGCTGTTGAGATGGCCGTAATAGTTTTCGATGTTTTCTACGGCGGCGGTACGTTCGTTGGCGGAGAGCCTGTTCCAGCTTTTGCGCGCTTTGGCGGGATTCACTTTGTCCTTGCGAGTAATCTCGTGGTACTGCTCCCAGAAATCATTGAAACCGTTGTCGGGCGGTGTGGCGGACGCCGCTTCCTTTTTCGGCGCGCGGGGTATCCAGGCGTCATAATCGGGGATGCGGATATGGGTGGAATGGCCGTCTTCCAGATGCACCAGCCGTTTACAATCGAACATCTTTTTGAAGAAACGCATGGTACGGCTGCGTCTCCAACCGAAAATTTCGGTCCACTGCATATAGCTGAACAGACTTTCGCCACGTGCGCACACATACTCTGCCCCGTTGCGGCGATAAACGCTCTCCTTGTAATTGGCATAGAGCAACACACGCAGAAAGGCTTCCTGCTCTCCGGCAGCTTCCGGACACTCGCATATAATCTCATGGATTAGTTGTCGGGGAACCATGAGATACCCCTGTTTGGTGGATTCTAACATTTTATCGTTTTAAATTACTCCGCAAAGGTAGAGGACAATTCCCGGCTCTGCAAGCCCGGTATGCACTTCCGGTAAGCTTCGGTAAATAATAGCAGGTTTCGGTGGAAAATAGCTATTTCAGGTCGTTTTCGGTATGAACATCTTTCCGGACGCTCCGGTGCTCATTCATACGGGCTGTCCGCCAAAGGCTTATTATCTTTGGCGGACAGCCGGCCGGACATTTTCCGGACACATAAGAAATAAAGGAAAGAATTGATATATTAAAATATATCAGGGGTTTTCTCTGGAAGCGCGTTTCTGCTTTTCGAAGAACGCTTCGCACGGCATTCCCAATTCGCGAATCACGGCAGCTATATGCAGAGGGGTCAGGATGGTGAAATGTTCCGTGTAGCCGTTCTTGCAAAGTTCGGCGTAAAGTTTCGGATAAAGTCTCAACAGTCTGCGGAAAGCGCGTGTGGACGAAGTGGCGTGTTCACAAGGACAATAAGCCATAGCGATGTCGGATATCGGATGACATCCGAACAGCATCCAGTCATAATCAGGGTGTTTCATATTATGTTTATTTTTTTAAAAAACGGCTGCAAAGGTATACAAAAAAGCCAAACATAACATTACCAATTGATTACCTGCGAACAGGCTGTTTTTTTACGCGTAATTTATTTTCAGGAAAACGAGTATATTATATTGCGCGCGTTAATTGCGCACGCAAGGAGTGTAAATATATAAAAACAACGCATTATGAAAGATTTAACATCCTTTACGCTTTCGGTCGTACAAGAACTGGAAGACAGGGGGCGGTTCGGAACCGCTCATGTGTATCGCAGCGCTTTGCGCGCTTTCCAACGTTACTGGAAAACCAGGCATCCGCAAGAAGAGATACGGATGAAAAAAGTGTTCGTGGCCGCCACGATACAAGAGTTTGAAAGACATTTACAGGAGCGGATGCTCAAACTGAACACCTTATCCACGTACCTGCGGATGCTGCGTGCCCTTTACAACCGGGCATTGGCGGCGGGAATGGCCAACTATGTGCCCGGACTGTTTGCCCGCGTATATACCGGAACCCGCACCGACGTGAAACGCGCCCTGCCGCCTGCCGATATGGGGCATGCGCTTACCATTTCCCCGTCCTTGCAGCAGGAGCTGAGGGAAACGCAAATATGGTTCGCCCTGCTTTTCCTGTTACGGGGAATGCCTTTTGCCGACCTTGCCCGGCTACGCAAATGCGACTTCAGGAACGGAGTGATTTCCTACCGCCGGCAGAAAACCGGACGGCAGGTGAGCGTGCAGGTCACCGCCGAAGCCGCCGAACTTCTCCGGCAATGCGCCGACCACCGTACAAACTCCCCCTATCTGCTCAATATCCTATGGGACGAAAACCGGCATTCTCCTTTGGGAAGCCGTAACGAATATCAACATTACCAACGGGTATTAAGAAACTTCAACCGGAAACTGAAGCTGCTGGCATCCGCCCTCGGACTAAGCGGAAAATTATCGTCCTACACCGCGCGCCATACATGGGCGACAACGGCTTTTCACACGAAAGTCGCTGTGGGAATCATCAGCAACGCGCTGGGACATTCATCGGTAAAGGTGACGGAAACCTATCTGAAACCATTTGAAAACGAAGTGCTGGATAAAACCAATAAGAAAATAATCGCTTACGTAAAAAGATGCACGACGTGCTAATGCCGGGAGATTTGGATTTTCGATATATATCTATAATACAGGATATTACAAAGGAATTACTTTGTAGGTAACGGAGAGTATCTTCACTGCAAAAGTAACCATAAAACTTGAAAAACAAAACAAAAAAGATAAAATCTTATCACAAACGGCACAAAAGCCCTACTTGCGAACAAACAGAAACAAAACAACCCCGAACCATACGGCAACAAATCCTCTTACCGCCTTTCCGGACGGAAAGCGGGAAACACCTGTTATATAACCCCGCTGATTATACAACCCGGCCATACATGCGACAGACGCTTCTGTGAGGAGCCGCAAAACCGTTCTCCGTTACCTACAAAGTAACGGACAAATATCAACAATCAAACAAACAAAACAGTACATGATAACACCCCGAACACAAGCCGCCATCGCGCAGCTTAACCACATCCACGCTGGCAGCTATGATAGCTGTCCGGAACAGCATATACCTGCCGAAGAAGCGAGGCGCTCCCTACTGCCGCAACTCACCGCCGCCGGACTTATCATTCCAAAAGGTGACAATAATCCGATGGAAATGCAATCTTATAAAAAATCCTACATTCAATACGGAACGACTGCGCAGAACCCCGGAGTAGTACACCCGGTGAGCGGGACATACCCGCAAGCAACAAACATGTCGGACTTATAGCCGGAGAGAAAACAGTTGAGAAAAAGAAGCTACATATCGGCCTCGGTACTCCTGGCAGTGCTGCTATTGCTCCCCGTCTGCAAGACGGAAGGGCAAAACATTGCCGTGAAAAGCGATTTGCTTACAGGCATGCTCTCCTCTCCCAACCTCGGCGTGGAAGTAAGGCTGTCCGAACGGTTTACGCTGGAAACCGGATTTCATTACAACCCTTTCCCGACAGGAGAGAACAAACGCTGGAAGCACTGGTTTGTACAGCCGGAACTGCGTTATTGGATGTGCCAGCCCTATGGCGGGCATTTCTTCGGGATGAACCTGACGTACGGAGTGTACAATGCGGGAAAAATGAAACTGCCTTTGGGGCTCTTCAAGGGAGTGCGCTCCGACAGATACGAAGGAAACGTCATGGGCGCGGGCTTCTCGTACGGCTACCACTTTATCCTCTCTCCGCACTGGGGACTGGAAACAAGCCTCGGCATAGGATTTCTGCACACCGCATACGAACGTTACCGCTGCCTGCACTGCGGAGAAAAGACGGGAAGCGGGCGCAAGAGCTTCATAGCTCCCACAAAAGCGGCCGTATCGCTGGTGTATATGATAAAATAGTAACAAGAATAATTACATAGCAAATTGAAAGTATGAAAAACTTAATCCGTATTCCTCTGGCTTTGGCAGTGCTGACGCTCTGTTGCAACACCGGCTGCGCACAGGAATTCTACCGGGGGGAAATGTTCGTCACCGGACAACGTTTCTCGCTTGCGGACGGACATCTGAACATAGAATTGTCCGTTGACTTCGAGGGGCTGAAAATGCCCTCGGACGAATCGCTGACTCTGACACCCGTACTCATCAGCGGAGAAAACGAACAAGACCTGCCCGCAGTGCTGATTAACGGCACGGAGAAGCAGAAAGTATACCGACGGGAACAAAAATTTGCCGACAGCAAGCATCCCGCCCCCATACCTGCGGTAGTAATAAGAAATGACGCCAAGGTGTCGCGTTCGTTCCACTACCGGGTGGCAGTGCCCTATCAGGAGTGGATGAAGAACGCCCTGCTCCTGATACGGTCGCAGGAGTGCGCCTGCCACGGGAAGCAAGGAAACGTCTATGAAGACAAGATAACCGACAAACTGAGCCTGCCCAAAGCACGCGCTTCCGCCTGGGACACGGGTACGGACAGAAAATACCTGTCTTGGGTGAATTTCATCGAACCCGCACCGGACAAGGATACGCTCTGCACAAAAACAGGCTCCATCCCCTACTTCGGCCGGGACAGCCGGGAGAAAGGCGAGAAACCGTTGGGCGGCCTGTCCGAAGAGAAGCAGGATTTCGAGATATATCATCGCCTGCGCAATGCCTTGCAGGACATCCGACGGGAAAGCGGAACGGAGCTTTCCAAAGTGGAGATAACCGGTTATGGGGCTCCCATAGGAAATCTGAAAAAGAACGAGATGAACGCGCCGGTACGTGCGCTAAGCCTGAAAGGGTATCTGCGCGAAAACCGCCTGGCGGCAAGCACTCCGCTGGAAGTCCGTTGGATTTCCGAGGATTGGGATTCCATCGCCGCACTGATAAAGCAAAGCGACATGATGTTCCGTGAAGCCGCCCTCGACCTGATAAACAATGTAGACATAGACAAGGGGCGCGAACGCATGCTGATGAACCTTGCCGACGGTAAGCCTTACAAATATCTGGCGGAAAGGATATTCCCCGAAGTAATGAGAGTGGACTACAAAATAGAGTACACCCGCAGGCCGCCGGATGCGGCGGAAAGCCTGAGGCTGTTCCGTACGGGCGAACGGAAAGCGCTGCACCTGAACGAGTTCTTTACAGTGGCAAGCAGCTATCCACAAGGGTCCAGGGAGTACAACGATGTGCTCGACCTGGCAGCCCGCCTGTTTCCCGACAGCCCCGAAGCGAACATCAACGCCGCGGCGGTAGCCCTCACCAAAGGCGAAACGGCAAAGGCCCGCCGCTATCTGGAAAGATTCGCCACCCTGCCCATGGCATACAACAACATGGGCATACTCTGCTTGCAGGAAGGAAACCGCGACAAGGCGGAAGTGTATCTTACCATGGCGGCGGCAGCCGGAATAGAGCAGGCGAACGAAGCATTGAAACCCCTGAGAAGAGAAACCGAATATTAATCATTAAAACAGGCATATATGAAAACGAACAATTACTTATGGACGGCTCTGGCAGCCGCCACCCTTACACTCGCCGGATGCGGCGGTGACGACAACGGAATGACAGAATCCCGACCGCAGGAGAACATAGCGAAGCTGGAACTGCATCTGACGGGAAACGGAACAAACACCAAAGCGACAGGCGGCGCATTGCCCACGCAGACCGAGGAAAACACCGTGAAACGTTTCACCGTCGCCATCTTCAACAGTGACGGATCGGTGAACGCCATCCAAACCGTGACCCAAAACACAACCGCCGCCACAACCATCAACTGTACGCCGGCCAAAGACTGCACGGGCATGGTGGTAGCCAATGCTCCCACGAACGACTATTTTGCGGGCGTGCTGAACAAGACCGACTTTCTGAAGAAAACCATCGCCCTATCCGACGCCCAGACCAAAGACTGCCTGCCCATGAGCGGGGATGTGAAGAACAGCGGCAAAAGCGCGACTTTCACGCTCGGCGCAGGTGAGAACAAAGGTATGACGGCAGCGTTGAGCCGTCTTGTGGCAAGGGTATCGGTGAGCAGCATCAAAACCGCTTTCGACCCCAACGGGCAATACTCCGCAGCGTCTTATGAGCTGAAGAATGTCTTTGTACGGAACGCCGTGAAAGAAGCGGTACCCGCCACAGGAGATTACAGCCAAACGAAAATAAAAACGCCCGCCTACCTGACCGGCGACCATAACGGCTCCACCGGAACGGCGGCCTATCTGGCAACGGCGGTAACCCCGGCCGTCAACGTAAAAACGGAACATAAAACCGACTATTGGTTCTATATCTTCCCCAACGAAGAGAGTACCCGTACGGCATTGGTACTGGAAGGTACTTTCAAGAAAAACGCGAGTGACACGGGAACTACCATTTACTACCCCGTCGTCATCAACAAAAAACAGACGGGAACAACTATTACCGGGACTTCGGGTACAGGGACTTCCACCATCGCCCGCAATACCACCTATGCCATAAAAGCCACGATTAAGAGCATAGGAACCGAAGACCCCGACGGAGAGATAACCCCTACTTCGCTGGAACTGACGGTGAGCGTCGCAGACTGGGCGTTGAACATTACCCAAGACGTAACATTTGAATAAGCAACCGAGAGCATAACAAAGCCATGAAACATATCCGCCCATCCATGCTTACGGCACTGTATGCCGGACTTATCTTCCTGTACGTATCGTGCGTGCGGGAAGATACAAACGCCTGCATGCAGTATGAAGTAAACGTACGGGCAGTGGATGCGGAAGGCAACGACCTCACCGAAAGCAATGTACTGGAAAAGTCGGAAATGTATCTGTTCGGGGAGAACGGATTTGTGCGTACAGTCCCTGCGGGAATATCGTCGGACTATCTCTTCGGGCATTACAAAGACGACAGGCTCACGCTGGTGGCATGGGGAAACGTCAAGGAAGATACGCTGATAACCGCCGAAATCAAACCGGGCACTCCGATTGAGGAAGCGCGGCTGAAGCTGAAACAGTATTCCGAGGGAAATCATCTGCCCGTTACCGACCTCTTTTACTGCCGTAAGGAGTTGAGCAACACCGCAACAAGAGGCATACGGGAAGAAAGCATCACGCTGGTAATGGAAAGACTGGCGGCAGGGCTGAGCATACGCGCGCGCTATCTGACCGAACGGTATGCCGACAAAGGCGAGGGTTATACCTTTATCGTAAAGGGAACGGGCAGCGAAATGAACTTCATGGGAAAAGTGAGCGGAGAGGATTCGGGCTACAAACCACTGACCCTCACGGACGGACAAGGGAATGCTTATACCCCGCCCTTCCGCATCTTTCCTACGGAAGAGGGAGAATACATAGAAGTGGAGATATACAGGGGACAGGAGAAGCTATGCACCGTTACACACGACGAGCAACAGCAGCCCTTATGCGCGGCAGCCGGAAAGCAGACGGATATTGAAATAGATTTCAAATACGCCGAAGTGAGGACGTTTGTGACAGTGCTGCCCTGGGGAGAAGTGGAACAGGAGACGGAAATGTAAAGAGACAAGAGTATGACAGGTATATTGGAACATAGAAGTAAAGTCGCTACATTATATATCATAACCGCCATGGCCGCTATCATTGCCTTATCGGCTTGCGATACCGGACAGCCCGACATGCCGGCCGATGATAATGAAGTGATGCTCACGCTCCGCCTTTCACTGCCGGAAACGGAACGGGATGCCGCCACCCGCGCCATTACGTCCGTTGAAGAGAATGCGATAGACATCGCCCAACTGAAAGTGCTGGTATTCAAAGCCGCCGGTACAACGGAAACTTTCAGTTACGAAGCGCCGCAAGTGCTGCTGCAAGGCGGAAAATATACGGTAACCTTAAAGCAGAGCCGCACCGGAGAGAAGTACCGGCTCGTCGTCATTGCCAATGCGGGAAATAAACTGCCCGTCATACCGGAGAACACCTCTAAAAACGATGCGCTGAAAATGATTACATTCGGTGCCGGCGGAAAATGGAACGTAACGGGCACGACGAACTACACGCGTTTCCCCATGTGGGGAGAGACGGCGGCGACACAGGTAATCTCCTCTGCCACATCTCTGGGAACAATCACGCTGCTCCGTGCGCTGGCTCGTATAGATGTGGGTTGTGCACTCAGCGGAGAAACGGCAGCGGGAGTAAACGGGTTCACCCTGACAAGCGCCAGTATATACCGCACCAAGAACAAGGGGTATGTAGCTCCCGTGAACGGGGGAACCATCACCGGTAATATGGTCGTAAACGTATCCATCCCCCCGGATGCCGGAACAAACGGCGCGCTGACTTATACCTGTACGGACGGTAAATCTTTGATACGGACTATCTATGTAGCGGAAACGCCGCAAGGGAGCAACAAGGATAATAATGTATGTCTTGTCGTGGGCGGGACTTATGCGGGAAGCACGAACTATTACAGGGTAAACCTTACCGCCGGGGGAAATTATATACCGATAAAAAGGAACTGCCGCTATATAGTGAATATTAAAGCCGTGAGTAATGCGGGGTATGCCACGGAAGCGGATGCGCTTACGGGCAACAAAGCATTGGTGATAGCCGCAAGCGTATCGGCAGAGGCATGGGGCGGAGAGACGGCTGCCGGTTCGGGAACGATAACTTTACCTTGAAAGGATTATTTTATCTTAGGACGATATGGGACGGAAAATAAGAGGCATATTCTATATAGCGGCTATCCTGCTGGCAGCGGGATGCGGAAAAGAGGAAGAAACGGAAAACGTTTTTTCCGACAGCATACTGATTGAAGTGGAAGCGCCACGGACGAACGGCTGGAATACGGAAGAAATTACCGGTACACGAAGCGGAAGGGCAAAGGCTATCGAGGTAAAGGGAAAAGACGGTTTGGATATGGAGATTAGTACACTGCACGACAACGGCGCGACAGGAACGGCCGAAGGAGAAGCCACTACCCGCTGGGCGAATATGGATGATAACATCGTCTTTCGGGTGGTAGCCTACAAGTCGGCAACCGCTGCGGGGATTTCCACATCGAACTACGCGGGATACGGGGATTACAAGTTATCGGGAAGTACCGTGCAAACCGTCAAAAGTCTGGTTGTCCCGGCAGGAACTTACACATTCATCTTCTATTCGTACGGGAATTCCAATGCGATAGCCGCCTTTACCAATGGCTCCGTAAGTGTCCCCGCCACAAACGGGCAAAACTTTATGACGTATGTAAAGCCCGGTGTCGTTATCAATAACATAGGAAGTAGATATACGTTGAGCGGCATTGTATTCAAGCATCACTGCGCACGATACAGGGTGCAAGCGATAGCTCAGGCCGGAAGAATGGGAACAGTGACGGCATGTGCGGGTACAGTGACATTGCCTAAGCATAACGCGACCTATACTTTTACAAATGGCACATTCACCACACAGGCAACGACCGGTAGCATAAATCTCACTTGGGACAACCCCAACGCAATGAGTGCATATAGCGGCTATATCTACCTATTACCGCAAACTTCCGCCAACGCAACGATAATACTAAATCTTACGATTGGCGGGATAGCGTTTACTAATAGAAGTATTTCGTTATCAGGGCTTACACTGACCGCCAATAATACATATTATACCAATGTATCATTCACCACGACAGAAGGGTATATTATAGGGGGAGCATTGTGGGCTAATGGAAACTTAGTTTATGAATCAGGACAATATACTAATTATTCCAATACAATGTATTGCAGTAAAGCCGCCAATGCTCCTGATTATTTTACGTATAACAATCCTATATCCAATAATGTAGAGCTTGTTACAACCTGGTCTGACTCAAGAGACCCATGCAGGAAAGTAGCACCTGCCAACACATGGAGAACTCCAACCACAACAGACATCAAGAATCTACTTTCAACAGGGGCTAAATCACAAACTAGTTATACAATATACGGAGAAGTACTAAAGCTCCCATTTAGTAGTTTTATGAGATTTACTGAAGGACATCCCCATGAACCTTATTTTGATTTCGTAGGATATTATTTAACTACCACATACCCTACATGCTTACAAAATGGGGGAATAGGTCTATATAGTACAGATGAAACATTGGCTTTCCCTATCCGATGTATAAGAAATCTATAACTGGTCTAACAATAAGTTTGTGTAAACAAAGCGCACCTTCTGTTATAACTATTGAAAGAACATATATTGGACTGAATATATGCTAATTTATGAGCCATTAATTGAATGTAGCATTCTTCCAATAACTTTTCCACATCTGATTCTTTAATACAAGATCTTTCCCCCTAACTGATACGAAGGAAGCATTCCATTGTTACGATACTCTTGCAAAGTTCTTCTGCTAATTTTTAACCATTGGGCTAACTCCTTATCTGTAATATATCGCTCTCCATTCAATGGAGGACGGCTATTATCTACGATCTTGTTCATTTTCACAAACATACTGTCCAATGCCTTGAAAAAAAACAACAACCTGTTTGTTGTCTTTCATTATAATTCCTTCCATGGCCTATTGATTTATATTTTTTGATTTTAAGATTTTCTCTTTCCGTTGAAGCCCGACAAAAGTCAATAATACCTCTACATCTTCCAGCTTATAGAAAATCTTGTGCTGAATTTGTGAATAAGGTTATTTACCGTTATCTCTTAGAGTTTGTAATGTTCGGGGAGAAACATTCAATCTCAAACATACATCTTGGCTATCTATTCATGCATTAAGATTTTTGACATCGACTTTTTGATAAAGCGAATTTACTTGTTTTGTAAAAGTATTGAATTGATTCATTATCTTTTCAAACAGCTTGGTTTCAATGTAAATGACTTCCATAATAATTATATTCTTTTAAGTTACACCATGATTTTGATGCAAGATAAGGCGTATTTGCATGATTTAGGTTATAGTGTCACTTATTGTCACGGAAAGTCAGCTCTTTTCATAAAGAATGGAATTAATCAACTGGTGATGCTAAGAAATTACCCCAAGAGATAAAAAAGTGAAATAATAGCAAGAAAAATATCTTTTGTACAGATGATTTGTTATTTTTGTAGGAAAGTTACGAAATAGAAGGATGAATGTATGATTAGAAAACTTAGTATAGAAAATTTCATGTCAATACGAAAAGAGCAGGTGTTATCTTTTGAGGCTACCAAAGACAAGACTTCTCATGAGTTATTGACTGTCGAAATCAAACCGGGGATGCGGTTAAATCGTATGCTTATACTTTATGGGGCTAATGCTTCTGGAAAAAGTAATATTCTCTATGCCTATGAAACAATATGGAGAATGTTGGTGTCTCCCTATACTAATAAGTTGCAGGCTATACCTTTTTATCCGTTTGCTTTAGATAAGGATAAAAATACCCGATTGTCCGTGTCCTTTTATATAGGACAAGTACGATACGACTATTCAGTGGAGTATAATAACCGCCATATCATTTCTGAGAAAATGGAATATGCTCCTAATGGAGTATTATCTTTATTTTATAGTAGGAAGTTTGTCCATGAAGATGTAGTACCAGATATTGAATTTGGTCGTACAGTCGGTTTGCATTTGAAAAGTAAGAAAACAATTGTAGACAATACTTTGAATAACCATACTGTACTGTCTACTTTCGCAAAAGTATCTCTAAATGAAGATGCAAAGATATTCCGTGATACCTATAATTGGATTGTACGGTATGTGCATGGTATGAAGGGAAATACTCTTTTGGATATTGCCCAACAGTTGATTGATAATAAAGAGAAGAAAGATTATTTTATATCAGCTATGCGAAAGGCTGATTTTAATATTTCTAATATAAGTATTGATAATGAAGCAAGAATGCAAAGTGGCAAAGATGTGTTCTTTACACATCACACCATAGACGGATCTGATTTTACTTTATCTTCTATTGACCAATCATTGGGGACATTACGCTATTTTCAGCTACAGGAATGCATATTCAATATGTTGCGTGAAGATCATATATATAGTTTTGATGAAATAGAAAGTAATTTGCATTATGATCTTTTGCTACATTTTTTGACGACATTTATGATGAATACTGCCAATTCTCAAATACTGTTCACTACGCAAGACCAGCAGTTATTGGACGAAGAATTTATACGTCGGGATATGGTTTGGTTTACCGAGAAATCCAAGGAGGATGCATCTACTGAACTTTATTGTGCTTCTGAATTTGGATTGCACAAGAATTTATCTCTTTATAAAGCATACAAGACAGGGAAACTTGGTGCTAAACCGGAATTAGGTTCCATTTTTTAAGGAAGTGATATGAAAACGCGGAAAACAAGAACTACAATAGCTGTTATTGGTGAAGGACCGACTGAAAAGTATTATTTGAAGTCATTAGAAGGTGTTATTCATGCACAAGTGAAACCTGTAGTTCCAAATCATGCCACCAGTATGGCTGAATTAGAACGTCGGATAGAGCAATGCATTAATGACGGATATAACATGATATTCTGTCTAATTGATATGGATAATAAGAAAGAAGGGCGTAATCGAGAAAATTATTTAAGACTAAAAACAAAATATCATCAAAAAACGATTATCAAGAAGCGGCAAGGAACAGAAAGTCTAATACGTTTTTTTGAGAACGAGCGCTGTTTGGAAATATGGTTCTTATATCATTTCAAATATACGACTCAACAATTCAATAACTCAAATGAATTAGCAAAAGAATTGGAGCGAATTTGTAGTTATGAAAAGACCGAGGATTTTTTGAGCAGAAAATGCGGAGGATTACATAATTTCTTGCTTGCTAATGGAGGAGATCTTGATAAAGCAATTGGGAATTCTGAGAAATCGATATTATCTAAATCAAAAGAAGGACGTGAACATACTTATAGCGAAATGGCAGATTTCTTTTATGAGGTAATGAAGAAATAGTCAGATTTGCACCTTATATCTGAATATAAGCCGTACCAACTTTCTCTGCCAACTCCTACTGAGTTATCTTTAACTCCTTACGACGATCACGCAATTTCTCGCCATAATACCATGCAATTGATTTTTCATGAAAAGAGGTTCGGGATTCTGTCCCTATTTCTCCATATTTCCTATCTAACAACTCACCTGCCGTATGCAATTTTGCTAACTTATTTTCATCTAACTTTCTCATAATTCAAAATTCTCCAATATTTGTTTAGCAATCTTGATTTGCTTACTATAATCTTTTGTTGACTTTTTCAAAAATCCATTCAAAAGCAGTATTGCTGAATAGCCTCACTCTGATTAAGTATATAGGCTAACAGTATAAGTAGCTACAAGTCTAAAGGATAAATTCAAATGATTGTTTTTCCTGTTCCATTTCATACTGCTTAATAAGCGCATCATAACTTAAAAACGCCACGCGTTTGTTCAACCGTAAATGATCAAATGCATGAAACTGCATCTTAGCTTCAAATTCAGGCTTACGTTTTATATCAGCCACAATAGCCATTCTTACATAGAAATCTTGCAGGTCGTTGAACTTCAGTAAAGAATTCTGGATGTCAGTAGAATGTTCTATCTCAAAAAATGAATGAGGCATATTACGTCCGTTGAACCATATCGTATCAATAGTGGCACTGCGCTTTGTCATTTGAGGATAGGAATAAGGCGGCTGTTCCGAAAGAGTAGAAAGTTCATGTAACTTACGCCCATCGTAGAATTTCTTGTTTTTATCTTGTTTGGGTACGAAAGTCTGCATGTTATGGTACTTACCTATTATTAATAAAATGCCTTGATAGTAAGTATGGTTGAACATTATGACATCGTTCGAATCTTTATTCTTCTCGGTTTCAACTATAATCCCCCTATCTTCTATCTGTTTTCTGTATTTCTCAAGTCCATATAGTCCGGGCTTTATTTTGTAAATACCTTTAGTTTTTTGCACAATGCGGCGGATACTGGCAAATGGTGTTTTTGTTTTCCATTCACAGTCGGTTATTTTAAAAACTTCTCTGTTCAATTCGCCTAAAGTTGCGACTCCACCCAACTTATCTAAAGTTTCTATGACAGCTTCATATTGTTTCATATTGCTGATGTATATATTTTATTATGGATATTCAAGGTGATCATTATTTGCACAACAAAGATACCTATTTTCGTATCTCATCTAATAAGACAGGAATTTCACTATAATCCTCAAACCATATAACTCTTGTTCCTAAACTTTCCATCATTTTTTCCTGAATGATATGATGTGTCTGCAATATTTTATTTACTGATGCCTCATTTATCTTCACACAGCTTGAATCGTCTATCAAACTATCATTACTCAATCTTTGAATAAAAGCGTAATGCCTACAATTCTTCGATTGCTTTTGGGCCGCAATTTCCAGCAAACGCCGTAGATTAGGATCACTTAATGATAATCCAATCATTAAGCAATTATTCTCACGCAATGTCGCTAATTGAACAAGATTAGACCAATGATATGGCTCGGAATAAACCTTATGGTACGCTTCTTCTGAAAAGACCAAAGAAGCTTCTCTATCAAAACTCTCTCTACCAGGAATAAAACCATGTACATGATATATTGGCAATTCATCAGAATCATGCTGTTCTTCATCTCTATATATCGTCTTATATTCAAGTTTTACTTTGCTGAGAGATTCTTCTATTAAATCATCAAAATTATAAGTAATTATAGATTTTACTTTGGCTCCACTTCTTTTAGGAATACACAAATTCGTAATGGACTCTATTAATGGAGATGAAGTTCTTTGCGAACTATATAAAGCATCCTTTACAGCAGATATAAACATTATATCATCGTCTTTTTGCGACAATCCTGCTTTTAGATAACGAGCAATAGCCAATGTCGAATTATTGTTTATTTCTATAAATTTATTCGTGATAGCTTTAATAGTATCATCATCTACAGTATCGTCATTAAAAATCTTATTAACAAAATTAGTGTATAGAGAGTTTAACAAAGTCTTCCAGTTAGGAAGCCCTGCACTACATGATACACCTGCACCCAATAACAGCGAGATATTTCCTTTTTTATATGCCTTTTTTACGGATGTCAACAGTTCTTCTCGTGATTTCTTCCAATCATTATCCCTTCTGTTGAGTTCCTTCTTTATTTCTAACTTAAATAAGCTATTAGCAATATATTCAGCTTCTTCTTTATTCGCATCAATCAATCCATTTATTTCCGTAATTCCCCATAAAATCAATTTTGGATTTTCATTTCTGAGAAAGTATCTCATTTTATCAGAATCAGCAGGATAAATTAATATCATATGCTTTATTTTTTCAGAATCTAATATACCTGTCAGTTGCCTGACTGTATATCTCATTATCATTGGATTGTATCTATGAGTATATTTAATTTCAAATGCCACAGGCCCCTCATAATTTCCTATACCATTTGTAGAATAACCATCTAACCGATTGCCATCAATAACGTAATCACTAATAAACTGCTTACCTTGTTTTTCCAAATGTAACTTAAGTAAATTCTGAATAAATAGCTCAAAGTATAAAGCCGACTTTGGGTTACTTCTAAAATTTATTTGATTTATAATATCTTCAATCTTCATATATAAGCTGTTTTTAGATTCTATAATAAGTAAATAACAACTATTTATTGCTTCAAGCGTAATTGAAGCTCCTCTTTAAAATTAAGAGTTTTCAATTACGCTTGAATATTTTACGGCCAACAAAACTTACAACACCAAAATGATATATTCTACCATTTATTTACGTCACCTACAAAATTCATAGCTACCGGCCGTCCCCTCAAAAGCAAGCACCCCGTCGGAAGCCCGTACCTCGGCCAACGGAATAAAGACTCGGCCGTTCTTCTTTACCTGCCAATTACCTGCTTTAAGGTCGGTGATGACGAATTTATATGTACCTGTACCGTTAACTGTCAGCGTGAAGTCCTTCTGCAACGGTTCGCTACTCTTGGCAAACGTAACGACACGATCGGCTAACTGAGCACCTACTATCCGGTCATTCTCAATACGCTGTACTTCGTTCAACTGATTGCATCGGTTATCGGCAACCTGTATCACATTCAGGAAGTTATCGGTAACGGCAGGGGCAGCGGGTGAAACTTCTACCCGCCAAGCTCCACGCTCATTGGCATTGTCAAGATAAGGGGCTACGGCATCGTTGGGATAGTTAGTGCCGAACACCCAGTTTTCCTTGCCGGGGCCGCCAACCTTATCAATACGGATATTATCCGCTCGGGGTAAAAGGACAGTATTATGCAACATACCGCTATCACCGTCCTTGGTACGCCGAACAGTGAAAGTGTTGCCTTCAAGCGCAGGCTCTTCGATACTATGCAGCAGCCAGTATTTCCGAAAATCGGGATTGGAAGCCGATACTTTGTCATATACAATAAGTGCGGCAGGCACTGTTTCGGACTTCAGGTTGAGAAATACGAAAGAGCGTTTGGCCTCTTTCACTTTCCGGGTATAGGCCTGGGTAATATCGCCTTTCAAATAAGAATAATCGGGAGCTTGCGTATCAGGGCCAAATCCGTGAGCCAACACTTTACCCACCGTATACTCCTCGGACAAAAGGCTGTCGAGCGAATTGCAAGTTTTCCAACCTTCACCACACATACGCTGCCCGCCGTCATTGGATGCGAATCTGGTCTTTCCGCCACCGCCATAGTTCCAACAGCCGAACTTTTCGTCAGGGTCGTACACCAGCAACGAATTATGAGCGATGGTACGTTTGAAGTAATTCTTGTTGTTGGGGCTGTTGTAACCGCCCGAACTACCGCTATAAGCGCCGGCATCGATAGCCAAAGGGCCTTTGTGGTAAATCTGGAAACTGCCGCCGTCCATGTGCTGATGATTGCCCACAAACTGCTCGTTGATTTTCATTTCGGCAATCACACTGTTGGCGTCCCAGCCCGTACGGGCAATCATCCAGCCGTAGGGAGTACCGGAATAACGTGTCAAAGGAAGGTCGTCGGGAGATTTCCCTTTCAGGTCGTAGTCGCGCCACAACAGTTCGTATATCAGACAGTGGTTCATTGATTCGTTGCCCGACTTATTCAAATGGGGATTACGCTCGAACTCATAAGCCAGATATTCATCTTTATAATAGCTGGAAGCTAAAAACATGGGTGTCGGCATGGTAAGCAATGCGGGACGGTTCTGCGGATAATCATCACCCGCAGGCATCAACACTCCGTCGGGACGCCTACGGTAAATAATATCGTAGAGCACAAATCTTGCCGAAGAGCTGTAAATGCCGCCGGCTCCCATCTTATCTAAAATCCACAAGGGAAAGAGGTCGCAGGCAAAACGGACATGCACGTAATTCGTGCCCTGATGGTAGTTCTGCCCCGCATAGAAATAATTGCGTGCCGGGATATAATCACGATAGAGCATGGTAATGACGTGATTGTACATATCGGGATACTCGTCATAAATGGCAATACCTGCCGACAGCATATCACGCATAATCATCCACTCCGACGGATGCCCCGCTATGGGCTGGTTATTGCGTGGCGGATAACCGCATTCCATACTCTTCGCCAGACGGATAAACTCTTTGATGTAAGCTTGTTTCTCGGAACTCTTCATTTGGTCGTAACACCAGTCATATACCATGGCGCCCGTTATCAGCATGGCTCCGCTGGCCCGCGACAAGTCGGAACGAGTGCCGAAAGAAGCGCGTTGCAACGTATCGAGCATGGCTGTAATGGCACGGCGGGCCAGACGCTTGTCGCCATCCAGCAGATAGTCGAGAGCCTGCAACTGCACCCGCGACGTAACGCCGCGCATCTCGTAATAGTAGCGGAAACCGCGGTTCGTAACGGCAGCCTCTTCGGCCGGAGTACGGTCTTTGCTCAGCTCCTTCATGAGAGAAAGCGTCTGTTGCGCCTGAGGAGTTTTCATCCGCTCCTTCAATGCGGGCAAATCAGATGAGCGAACGTACAAACGGGGGTGCGTTTGAGGCGGAACCGGTACATTAACTCCCTCTACCTCTTGCCAGACTACCTCTTTCGGCAATTCCTGCGCCGAAAGACAAAATGAGCTAAATACCAGACTGATTGAAAAGAAAATCGACTTGTGTTTCATAATGGAGTTTATATCAGATGTTAGTGCCGTAAAAATACAATAAAAAAATCAAGTAGCTATAAAAAACAAGCACAGAAACATAGAGAATGTTCCTGTGCTTAATAAATCTTTATATCTCGTACTGCGCCTATACCAGCTCGTCCGACGTATAACCTTGCGGCAACTCTCGGCAGTTATACCCCGAAGCCATAATCTCACCGTAAGCTCCGGCAGAGCGAAGGGCTATAAGGTCGCCACGCTTCACACCGTTCAA
>CEAG01052984.1_pt1 | contig 20109 bp, 18 predicted proteins | sample 554891 | NCBI WGS metagenome assembly CEAG01 (sample SAMEA3182116, study PRJEB8094) | gut metagenome | biome: human; feature: gut; material: Stool; isolation source: human stools | place: Canada | collected 2014-02-25
TGGCGAGCGGCACGGGCATGATGGCGAGCGGCGCGGGCGGTGCGAACGGCATCGGCACGGGCGGCGTTGTTTTGTCCGGTGCAGGCGGTATCAGCGCGAGTACGGGCGGTTCTGCATTGTCCCGTGCCGGCGGTACCGGTGCGCGGACGGGAGGCAGCGCAGGACTGCGCGGCAAAAGGGCTTAACGTAAACAATCGGGAGAAATGAAGATGTTTTTCAGAAAAATCAAACGCGAACATGAACTGGTGCGGGCATTTCAGAAACTTTTTCTGGGGCAGGGAGGCCGGCTGAAACCTGAAGCTGCGGTCGTTTTGGAATTTCTGCGCGACGAGGCGGGCGCCCGGGGAGAACTCGGCAACGGCGGTACACCGTATTTTTATGACGCGCAGAATCGTTTTGATCCGAACGCGGCGGCGTTTGTTCTCGGAAAACGGCGGATTTTTGATTTAATCGTCAAATATCTGGCACTGTCGGAAACCGAAGTCTTTGCGTTGTACACGAAACTGCAGCGCGACGGCGAGGACGTTAAGCGCGAACTGGAAGTCTGACAGCAACGGGGGTAATGGAGCTTTGGTATTGGGAGAGGCGGCGCTGTTGCGGGTTTGGGCGCAGTGCGGCGAAGATTTTTTTTCAAAACCGGGGCAAAAGGTATTGACATTGTGTCATAAGGGGAGTAGTATCCTGTCATACTAGACGAGAAGGCACCGGAGACGGTGCCTTTTGCGTTGGGCGGAAGCAGGACGTTCGCGGCGGATTTTTTTGTATACGGGAAACGTGAGGAGAACGGATTATATTTTTTGATTTTTGGGAAGCTGGTTCGTAAGTATGGTTCCGGGCAGGGCATCGTTCGGGAAAAAGAAACGGGAGGCTGGCTGCGGTTGTGGAACGGGACGAAGAAGGCTGCGATTACGGTTTTGTGCCTTGCGGGCGTGTTGTTTCTGACAATTCTTTTATTGTATCGGATATTTGTTTCTCCATCTGAAGACAAATGCATTCAGGAGTGTATCGCGGCTGGAGAGCAGGAACACGTTTGCATTTTTGATATTTGCGATTAGAACAGACGAAAGGGAATGTTATGGCAAAACAGAAAGCAAAACGGGACGTTTATGCGATGGAGCGGGATGTTGGAACCACAGGGCGGGAATTAAATGAGGCCGGGCGGACGGCGGAACGGGCAACCGGGCAGGGCATCGTTCGGAAAAAAGAAGCGGGAGTCCGGCTGCGGTTGTGGAACGGGACGAAGAAGGCTGCTATTACGGTTTTGTGCCTTGCGGGAGCATATTTCTTTTATATCGTATTTCAGCTTTGGAGGTATGCGGATTAGCTGTGCGGTAGTCGGGCGGTTTTAGCGTGCTGTATGGCTTTGGCGGAGATGCAAGCGGCGGTTACGGTTCCGGTGGTGAAGCAGACGGTGAAGTGTCCGAGTTCGGCGGATTTTTTTCAAAACCCAGGGCAAAAGGTATTGACATTGTGTCAGAGGGCGTTTATTATTCAGACATAATAGACAAGAAGGCACCGTCTCCGGTGCCTTTTGCGTTGGGCGGAAGCAGGACGTTCGCGGCGGATTTTTTTGTATACGGGAAACGAGAGGAGAACGGATTATATTTTTTGATTTTTGGGAAGATGCAAAAGAGAATATGGTTCAAGCCGGTAAGGAGCGGATGCGAAAACTGGTCTTGAAATATGGTGAGAAACCGGATGAAGATGATATGGATGAAACTGACTGGTTTGAATATCAGGCGGTTAAAAAATATGAAGATGAAGTTACTGGAGAGATGAACAGAGGTGAATTTTTGTGCCAGCGAAAAGCAAATATTTATGATTTATCCCGCATTTTTGATAAAACAGCTGACGAGGCAAGACAAGTTTTCAATTTAGCAGCGAAGAAATCTGTTAATCTTCTTCCTGAAACGGTGAAACATGCATATTATGAAGCGGAAAGATTAACACCGATAAAAATGTCTGATGAAAATAAGCACCAGTATGTTAGTTGTGTTGGCGCCCAGGGAGGCGTATTTTCTGCATCAACAGTGTTGGCTGGAGCTGCTTTGAAAGAGGGAAAGGATTTATATCGTAAGTTGAGTAACGGAAAGCTGCGTAAAATGTATGGAGGAATTGGGGGTGTTATAGGCGACAGTGTCAAAGATATGGAAAATAATCTCTACGGTTCAGGCTATGGGCTGATGTATCGGGAGAGGGGGCATGCGATGTTTTAAAGAAACATAAAATCAAATAATTATTTTCTTTTCAGATTTAATGTGATATAAAGAAAAAATAAAAACGTATGGTTTGCGAAAGGACAAATGATGAAAACGGCGTGGCGTTTTTTGCGAGCCGCAGGCAAAACGGCGGCAGGGATTTTTTTTATACTATCGGTAATGCTTTCTGCTGCCGGCGCAGGATGGAGTCTGTTGGAAGGCGACAATGTTGCGGTGTGTTTTTTTCTGGCAGCGGCGGTAGTGTTTTCGTATAGCCTGTTTTTGCTGTTTTCGGCGTGCGGGGGATGGCAGAAAGCGTTGAGTCCGACTGTTGCGGCGGTATTGTTTGCCGGAGGATTGGCTGTCGGCGGTAATGGCGGTTTGTCCGAAATTGAAGACTGGTGTTATGATATGGGAGTTTGTATTGGCGGACTGATAAGCGAAAAAGACTGTCTGGCGCACGGAGGCAAGTGGACTGCGGCGGACGGCGGCGCCTGTTATATGAACTGGTCGGTGGTTAAACCCAATTCTGCCGAGTAGCGATGCCGGCCGCGACGGGCGGAAAACCGGGCAGAGTGGTCGGCAGGTGTGAAATGAGCGACGGTCGGGAAGCGGTGGCGGAAAATCGGGAAGAGCGGACAGCGGGTGTGAAATGAGCGACGGTCGGGAAGCGGTGGAAATAAAACCGAACGTTCGGCTGCGGAACGGGGCAGGCGGGGGATTGAACGAAAAAATCCGGCGAGAGAAGGTCAGGACGGCAAAGGACGGTTCGAAAGAGCCGTTCTTTTTTTAATTTTATTTTTAACTTTAATCAGGGGAAAAAGAAATGGGAAATTTTAACAGGCCGGAGGGGCAGACGACCTCCGACAACTTTTTGAAGTCTGAAATCGAAAAAGACTTTTTGCGTGCACAATCCGGATGGGGGGAACTGTCCGAGGAAGAGCTGGCATATCTCGGCAAAAAGGGTTTGAAAACTCCTGCCGACCTGCTCAGGTCTTACCGCGAACTGGAAAGAGCCTATTCTTCCAAAGTGTCCCTGCCGAAGGACGGCGATAAAAAAGGCTTTGACAAGCTGTATTCCCGTTTGGGAATGCCGCATGACTGCACCGGGTTTGACATCTGTTTTGCCGACGAAGACAGGGAAGACGGCGAAGCGTTCAAACAGGTGTGTCTGGAAAACCATATCCTGCCGCAGTCGGCGCAGGCTTTGTATGACTGGTATGTCAAACACCGCGACGAACTGCTGGAGCGCGACGAACAGACCTGGCAGGAAAATTCGCAGCGCGAGCTTGAGGAAATGAAACGCGTCTGGGGAACGAGGGCACAACGCAATTTTGAACTGATGAAACGGGGGCTGCGCATGTTTTGCGACGATATGGCCCTGGTGCAGGAAATCGAGCGCGCCATCGGCACCCGGCGCCTGATGGAAACGTTTTGCAGGCTCGGCGAAGCAATTTGCGAGGACAACCCGGTCAGTTTCGGCAGGCGCCGCGGCGGCGACGACTGGGATATGGTGCAATATTTCAGGGAAATGTTTAACGATTACTGATATTTATTTGTTTTGAAAGGAATTTTTTATGTCTAGCACATTAAAGGAACTGGCGATTGCTTTGTCAAAAAAGCAGGAGCATTATGTGGACTATCTGACCGATGAGTCGCCGATTTTGGACAATATGCGTTTTGAAGCGTCGACCCACGGGTTGTGGAACGCGTATGAAGAAGTCAGCAAAATCGACGGCGCGGGTTTTGTGGATATTAATCAGCCGCTGCCGGAAATGGAAGTCGATTCAAGTTTGAAGAAAATCGACCTGTCCATTCTGGGCGGCGAGATTTTCGTTCCGGAAGACAAGGCGGCGGTTATCGGCGTTTCGGAATATTTTTCCAAAAAAATCCCGATTTTGCTTAAGCATGCCGGCGAGACTGCGGAAAAGAAAATCATTTACGATAACTTTATCCCGTATGCGGTCGGCAACGGCAAGGCTGTTTCCGCAGGGGCGGCGGACAAGTGCTACTCCATGGTGGCGGTGCGTTTTATCCCGGGCGAAGTAACCGGGCTTTATTCGGCGAAAAACATCAACCGCCACGGGATTTTGGATTCAACCCCGATTAACGGCGCGCAGCTTTACAAAAACGCTAACGGCCTTTTGGGCTACGGCGTGCGCATTAAAGGCTATATCGGCATGCAGCTGGCAAACCCGGATGCGGTGTCGGCGATTGTCAATATCTCGGCGGACAAGATTCCGACCGCGGAACAGATTGACAATATGCTGGTCGACGCCAAGGCGACGCCGGCTTCCACCTATATTTTCTGCCATCCGAAAGTGCTCTCGATGCTCAACAAATACAAGGGCAACGTTTTGCAGACGATGACGGGCGATATGGACGTCAACCGCAGTTTTGCGGCCTGGAACGGCATTCGCTTCATCACGTCGTACAACTTTAAGAACGGCGAAGAAGACGCGGTTAAGCTGGCGTAGCTTTCAGGGGACGGCGCGCTGTTTCCTGCTGCCGGCCGGGAGGAGCCTGCCGGTGGGAAGCAGTGTGCCGCATATATGAGTTTAAATCTTACAGGAGAATGATTGATGTTGAATAATATTTTGAAAGTTTATGGCGAAGACTTGGCAAGCGGTGCCCTGAACCAGGCGGCGATTGCGGCGGGCGATGCGGTGGCAGCCGGTTCCACGCAGGGGGCGCTTTGCGTCAACGCGTTTGCGGTCGGCGATGTGGCAACAACCGCGGCAGTGACGATTACGGTTAAGCACGGCGATACCGAAAACGGGTCGTTTGCCGATTTGCTGACGATGACGATTGATGCGGAAAAGAGCTTTGCCGACGGCGAACTGATGGCGACGGCAACGCTTCCGGCCGACGTGAAGGACTTTGTTACCGCGGCGGTGGCTTCGGCAACCGGCAACAGCGGCAGCATCCGCGTGACGCTCGGTTATCTGGCGCGCTAACCCGAACGGAGGCGTACCGGCAGCGCGAGAACCGGCCGTCCGGGGCGGCGCGGAGATGCGGTACCGGTCGTTTGGGGTGGTACGGCGGCGCGGGCGCGGTATTATTATGCAATTTATTATCAGGCCAATCCATAGTCCGAAGGGCAGGCGGAAACGTCTGCCCGATTACGGTGCGAACTGGGCAGTACGGGTAATATGGTTCAATGCGGATAATATGGCGCGAACAATGTGGTGCAAACAATATGGAGGAAAAATGTCAAAAGTGGAAATTATCAACCGGGCGCTGCTGAAACTCGGCGAGCCGCCGGTGTCGTCTTTAAACGATGCGGCGTTCGGCAAATCATACGAAACGATTTATGAAGATGTCAAAAACCTGTTGCTGTCGTCATATCCGTGGCGGTTTGCGGTAGGGGTCAAGCGTCTGGCGCGGAGCGAAAAAACGTATGGCGACAGGTTTATGTATCCGCTGCCGGCGGACTGTCTGCTGCTGCTTAAGGTTTTCGGGCAGGGAGCCAGAGATTTGACCGAGGCGCGCCCTTATGCGATGCAGGGATACGAACTGGCAGACAACTGTATTGTCAGCCCGCTGAAAGACGGGGTGGAAATTGAGTATGTCCGCGCGGTCGGGGACGATGCGGCGTTTCCCCCTTTGTTCAGGGAGGCGGCAGCCGCGAAAGTGGCGGCGGAACTGGCAATGCGCATCAAACATTCGCTTAACCTCAAACAGGCGCTGGAGAACGAATTTCTGACGCTGGTACGGCAGGCGCAGCTCAACAACGAGATAGCCAAAGACGCGGAACTTATTCCCGACAACAGCTGGGTTCTGGTCCGCGAGGCCTGGTGCGATTGACGGGGCGGTTGTCCGGTTCCGGCGCTTGAGGTCTGGGGCGATTGACGGGGCGGCTGTCCGGTTTCGGCGCGTGAGGCCCGGAGGAATTGACGGGGCGGCTGTCCGGTTCCGGCGCGTGAGGCCTGGGGCGATTGACGGGGCGGCGGAAAATAATGGAATGTAAACTTATTTGGGGAGAGATGATATGGTATGGCCAATTTAAACCGGAGCTGGAATAGCTTTAGCAAAAAGTATATTGCTAAGAAGTTAGTTTATGAAATATAGATTTTTTTTGCGGGAGAAGATGATTATGTTAAAAAAATATTTATGGGGTGAAGCCGCTTGAAGATAAGAAAGCGCTTGACATGTCTAATGAGCAAAATATAAACTTGAGCAAGATATAACTGATTATACTCGGACTATTTGCGGAGTGTACCCGCAGACTTATGGACGGATATTGATTATCAAGGAATAAGAATGTCTCGGGGATATGATGCAAATACAGAGAAAAGGCATAAGGTGCAGGAGTATCTTGACTATAAGCGAAGGATGAACAAAATTGAAAATTTCCGTAAGAGATGAGCGAGAAGAGAACGGGAAGCCTGTTCCTGAACGGAAGACGGGCAGGGCGGCAAATTGCGGGCAGGGCGAAACCGGCGCGGCTGCCCAGATGCCCGAGAGGGAGAAGACGGAAAAGGGCAAGTTGCGGAAGGTGAACGGAACCCTGATGTTAAAAATCGCCGGAGCTGCCGTGTTTTGTTTGGTTCTGGCGTGGCTGGCGTCTATGGATATATTGAAGGATGTGCATGAATACGAGTGGGATGATACCATAACAACGGAAGAAAAAGCCGTTTTGCGGATGCCCGGTTTTGGTATGACGATTTATCTGATCTTTCTGTTTCTCTTCGGGCTGGCGGCGGTTCTGACGGCATTCAGCGCAGGACGCTTTTATGTGCTGATGGTGCGCAGGCAGGCGCGGTGGAAATATTGTATGACGACGGCGCTGTGTTTTCTGCTGTGGTGCGGCGCGCTGCTGTTTTTGGGGGCGGTCGGTTCAATTTAGGGGGAATTCAGGATATGGGTAAAAGCATAAAGGAAACTGCGGTTATATCGCAAGGTGCGCAGGGAGAGCCGTTGCTACAGAAAAGGCAATGGCTGTGGTTGATACTGCGGGCAGTGTTGTGGCTGGCGGGGGCGGTCGTGTTTTCCGCGGCGGGGTCATGGCTGATACTGGGAGGCGTTTATCGGGATATTCTGCCGTTTTATGCGGTAGCGTATGTTTTGGCGGCGCTGATGTATTTTCGCTGCTCGGGGCGGCTGACGGCGGATGATGCCGGAACGTGCATCGGGGCGGTTCGGCGGACATTGTTTTTTATATGGCTGTTTAGCGGGGTTTGCGGGATACCCCTTTTAATCGCGAGGCTGTTGTGAGGCGGCGTACAGGAGCGGCTTTGGAGAGAGGATACGCATAGGAGCGGCGCTGGGGCTGCTTTGGGGCGAAAGGCGGAAAAATTCTGCAAAAAAAAATACGGGCGTGCCGGAGGGCGCGCTTTTTTTATGGGAAAATGCGGGAGAAGAGAGGAACGGGAGAAATGGGTTGGAGAGGCGGAATAGCGGGAGGCGGGCAGAGGAGAAATGGAGAGATGGCGGGCAGAGGGGAAATGGAGAGATGGCGGAAAGGTCATTTTTTGGTAAGAAACATTCAAGATGATAAGGGGAAATGCAGATGAGTATAAAACCGGCGAAAGTGCAGTTTAACGGCGGGGAATTGAGCCCGTGGCTGGAGGGGCGCACCGACATTGCGAAATATGACAAGACGGCAAAGCTCTGCCGCAATTTTATTCCGCTGGCAGAAGGCAGCCTGAAACGGCGCGGCGGAACGCGTTTTGTGGCGGCAACTCCGGAAGGGGACAGCATTTTGTTTAAAATCGTGCCCGATCCGGAAGAAGCAGAAGTTTATATCAACGGCGTCAAACGCCGGGAAGTTTATCTGGCGCGCGGCGACGAGGTTTCGTACCGGGTGAGCTGCGAGGGGTACGTTACGGTTGTCGATACGCTGACGGCGGATGCGGACGAGGAACTTGCGGTCAGGCTGGTAGCAAAAGGCATTATGTGCGAGCTGACGGTGGAAACGGTGCCGGCGGATGCCGTGGTCGAACTCAACGGTTATGAACGGCGGAGCCTGCGCATTAACAAAAACGGCGAAGTTTTTTACAGGGTGGCAAAAGAAAACTACATCACGCAGGAGGGGACGATTATTGCCGATATGACCAAAACGGTTACAATCGAGCTGGTCAAGGAAAAAGAATACGACTACGGCGACTGGGGCGACGTCGTCGGGCTGGCAGCCTGTACGGCGGTCGGGCGCAGCGACAGGGAGGAACGGTGCTTTTACATTAAATTCAGCAACGGTTTTCTGCCGGTTGTGTTTGCCCGGGAAGATATGGCTCCGACGGGGAATTTGGACGAAAGCCTGTTTGAATATACCGAGAGTGAGAAACTGAACAGCATAGCGCTGCAGGACGGGGCTGTCGTGCATACGCGTCTGGTTGAAACAAAGGGCGAAATGAATCAGGGAAACTATTATGATGCCGATGATACGCTGGTTTTGAGCGTTGATGCCGAGTTTATAGAGGAAAACGGCTGGCAGAAAGATGAAACGCAGGAAAATTACGGTTTCTTTTATGATGCGTATACGGGCAAAGCGGAACGGAACATCCTCAGCGTTTATCGCGGGGAAGAACTGGTCTGGGAATTGAGGGGGAGAAACAATGGTTAGCACAGGGAGTGGCGGCACGGCGACGCAGAGGAGGTGTAAGGGAGTGTGTGTTATCGCGGCGGCGTCGGCGGCAGGTTAGAAATTAAGGGGAGAAACAATGGTTAACGCAAGGAGTTTTTTATTTCCGTTTAAATACAGCCACAGGGTGGCGTATGTGATTGAATTCAGCCACAAGAAAATCCGCATGTATGCGCAGGGGAAACTGGTGCGCGACATGTCAAAGACGACGATGGGCGGCGAAAGCGGCATGACGGGCGGAATTCCCGACGACATTGTCGAGAAGGTATTTCCGGTGCTGGAGATTGCGTCTCCGTATGCGTACAGCGACTTGTGGGACAACGAAGAACAATGCTGCAAAATTCAGACTATCCAGCATTCGGACATCCTGTATATTTTTAACGAGGATTTTCCGCTGATGGTGCTGAAACGCTATTCAAACACCACATGGGTATTGGAAGAGCTGGAGATTAGAAACGGCCCGTTTCTGAGCATGAACACGACGGACATCAGCATTGCGACCGACGAGTTGGAAGGGGAAGTCCAACTTACGGCAACCGGCGACGTTTTCAGCAAGACGGATGTGGGCAGGTTGGTGCGGTTGAGGATTTTTGACGACGACACGACGCCCTGGCAGGCGGGAAAAGTCGGATTTCAAGGGACTATATGCGTTTCTGACAAAAAATATTACAAAGCCGTCAACGGCGACGAGACCGGAAGCATAAAACCGGTGCACAGCGAAGGGACGCGTTCCGACGGCGGCGTTTTGTGGGAATATCTGCACGACGGGTCGGGAATTGTCAAGATTACGGAGGTTATCGACAAACAGCATGTAAAGGGAACGACGGTAACGCGCCTGCCGGACGCCATCAAGTCCGGCACGGTATGCTGGGAACTCGGCATGCTGCACAAAGCTTCGAAATATCCGAAATCCGGCGCTTTTTTCCGTAACAGGTTTGCGTTTCTGGTCAATACCGAAACCGGGCCGAACGTCTGCCTGTCGTATTCGGGCGACTATAACAACTTTGCCGATATGGAATGCGGCGAGGCAACGGCGGAAACGGCGATTACGGTGCCGGTGCTCAACACCGAATTTAACGAGGGGAAATGGATTTATGCCAGGGACGTTTTGTTTGTCGGCACGGGGGCGTCGGAATTTTATGTCGACGTGGTGTCGTCGGCGTCGCCGCTGGCTTCGGACAACGTGAAAATTTCGCAAATTTCGCGGGTCGGAAGCAAGGCGATTATGCCGCTTTCGGTCGGGTCGCACGTTATTTTTGTCGACAGGTACGGGCTGAGCCTGCGCGATTTGACGTACAATTACTATAACGACGGGTATGACGAAATGGACATTTCCCTTTTGGGGAAACATCTGTTCCAATCGAGAATTACCGGCATGGCATATCAGGAAGTTCCCGACAAAGTGTTGTGGTGTATGGTCGGCGACGGGAGCCTGACCGCGCTTACTTTTTCGGCGGAACAGGAAGTTTCGGCACTGTCGCGGCACGATTTGTCCGGCGCGGCGGAAAGCCTGGCGGTTATTCCGAATTTTGAAGACTGCCGCGACGAACTGTGGCTTGAAATCAAGCGCACAGTCAACAATGCCAACTACAGAACCGTGGAATGGATGGACAACGGTATTCCGCAGTACTGGCCGTCGAGTGTTTACGGCGCGGCAAGCCTGGCCGAGAGGGAAACGCTGGAGAAAGAATATGTCCGCCAGGAAGCGTTGTATCTGGACGGGGCTGTGGTGTATGAGCAGAATGAACTGGACATGCAGGAGGAAATGTCCGGGCTGGAACACCTGGAAGGGCTTAAAGTGGCGGTGTATGCCGACGGGACGGTTCTGGAACCGCAGGTCGTGCAGGGCGGAAAAATCAAAATTCTGCCGACGTACCGGCATGTGGCGGCAGGGCTGCCGATTACGAGCCAGTTTATGCCGCAGAATATCTATATCCCGAACGATTACGGAAGCGGCATCGGCCAAAAACAGCGCATCAACCATGTGCTGCTGATGCTGTATCTTTCCGGCGGCGGGCAGATCGGCGAGGACGAGGATACGCTGACGGATATCCTCTACCGGCAGGCCGACGCGGCAATGAACGAGGCGCAGGAACTTTTTACGGGCAACAAGGAAGTTTTGTTTAACGGGGCGACGACGAAGAAGGAAGCGGCGGCAACGCTGATGATTCAGAACTCATCGCCGCTGCCGATGAATATTCTGGCGATTGTGCCGTATATGGACGTGGACGAATAGAGAAGGAGCCGGCGTTGGGACGAGGCAGAGCGTTGTGGCGCCGGGATATGGCGAATAGGTGAACGGAGGGAAGCGATGATACGAAAATATCGGGCGGGAGACGCGTTTAAAGTCCGGGTGCAGCCTGAGCAGCAGGCGGAAGCGGTAACGTGGGCGGCGGAATTTGAACGCATTCCGGCTTTCGCGTTGGTGGAAAAAGGGAATGACGGCTCTGCGGCAGACGAAGAGTCCGGGAATATGGGCGCTGCGGAATACGATGCGTCCGGGAACGGCGGCGCAGCGGCGGGCGACGGCAAAACGGCGGGAAGGCAGTGGGACGGAAACGGCGGCAGGGTATTGGCGGTTTTCGGCTTTCGGATTGAAGGCGGCGACATTACGACAGGCAGGGAAGCGGAATGTTTCGCGCTGGTCGGAATCGACGCGGGGCGAAAGCTGATTGAGGCGGTACGCTATTTCCGCCGGTATATTCCGCGGCAGGCGGTCCGGCTCGGGGTACGGTGCGTTACGATGACGGTGCGCCGCGGCTTTGCGGCAGGGGCGCGGCTGGCCGGCATGCTGGGATTTTCCCCGGCCGGGATATTGGAAAATTTTTTTAACGGTGAAGATTATCAGATTTTTGAAAGGGCAGAAAAACAATGGTGGCACAAGCGGCATTGATTGCGGCCGGAATCAACTTTGCTTCCGGCTTTTTGAAAGGCAAACAGGAAGAATACGAGGCTAAGGTTCAGGCAAAGCTGGCGCTGAACAACGCGGCGATTTACCGCAAAAACGCGGCAAGGGTGCGGCTGAACGGTTCGTTGAACGAGGATATGATGCGCAGCCAGAAACGGGCGGCAGTGGCATCAGCAGCCGCGGCGGCGGGCGAAGCGGGCATGGGCGAAAGCCCGACGACAACGACGGCGCTGGCAACGACTTCGGCAGCTTTGGAACAGAATATCCTTAACGAGCGTTACCGGGTCGAAAGCGAGGCGGAAAACTATCTTTATCAGGCGCGGCTGGCGGAGGAACAGGCGCGCCAGCACAAAAAAGCTGGTAAAAACAAGTTTATGAACAGCATGCTGGGCGGCTTGACATCGTCGCTTGGCGGGCTTTTCGGGTAGTTTTTAGGGCAGAGCGGAGGAAGACAATGGCAAACAGACAGAAAATTGCCCCGATGGGGCTGGCGGGCGTGATGGCGCAGAGAGGACTGCAAACGACTTTGACGGTTCCGGGAAAACGTTTTGTGGCGGGAAACGGCGGTTTGGAAACGGCGGGGCTTTTGGTTGACGCCGGCAAAAAAATGGCTGAGGAACGCCTGGAAACGGAAAAGCAGCGGCAGGCGATGGAAGCGGCGGCATCACTAAGGGCTTCCCGTCAGGCGATGGAGGCGGCAGAAACGCCAGAGCAGCTGAGGGAAATTGCAACAACGGCGGAGAAAAGCCTGCCGGCGCAGTTTGGCAGCGAAAATTCCGGCAAGGCTTTCTGGCAGGAACACGGCGACAAGATACTTGAAGCAAATCGTGCCGATACGGCAAAAATTGCGGCAATGAAACAGGCGGATTTTGGCCGTAACAGCCTGCGGTCGATGCTGGCGGACAACCAGAACCTTCTGGCGGAAACGGCAGAGCCGGTACAGGCGGAAAAGCTGCTGGAGATGGGAACCGGCGAAATAGAGCGGACACCGTTCCTTACGCCCGAGGACAAGCAGTTTTACCGCGACGGCTATCTTAAAACCGGAATTCTCAATTTGGCGCTGAATTCTCCGGAAACGGCGGAAGCTGCCGCGGACAGGTATTTTCCCGGCGACAGCGACGGCATTAAGGCGCGGATTGCGGAAACGCGGCGCTTAAACGAAGAAGGGGCTAAACGGCAGCAGGAGCGCGAACGGCAGCGTTCTTATCTGGCAGCGTACGGCGACGCCCAGTCATTGTGGCAGAAACGGGAAAGGGGGGAAATTTCTCCGGCGCAATATTATGTGCTTTCCGCCGATACCAATCCCGAAATGCTGTGGGGAGACGGCGAAGACCGCTCTCCGGCACCGCTTGCCGACGCTTACCGGCTGGTGCGGAAAATGAACGGAGGGGAAAGCCTCAGCGCCGAAGAAGTGCGCGATGCGGGAAACAGCCTTATCAGCGCTTACCGGCATAACGAACTCGGTCTGGAAGAAACGGCGGCACTGCAAAACCAGCTGGTGGCGGCGCAGCAGGGCGGAAACGCGTCCGAACTTATTTTTGACAGAGCGGTTGACGAACTGGCGGACAGAGCCTTTATGCGCGATATCCCCGCCGGGGCGGAACAGTATACCCCGTACGGGCGCGAGCTGATGGAACACAAGGCGAAACTGGCGTTTGACATTTATCAGAACTACTACGGCAGAAAGACGGCGCTGGCCGAAGAATTTACAGCGCAGGGCGGGCAGATGACACCTGCGGCGGCAAAAAAAATCGGCAGGCAGGCGCTGGCGGAAACGGCGGCGGAGCTGAACCTCAAAGAAACACCGGGCGACGCTCCGTCTTTCGGCGAGCTGCGGAGAACCCTGAAGAGCAGCTATTCAGGCAGCGGCGAAAGGCGCATTTGGGAGCGTTTTGCAAAAGAAGCACCTTATGCCGAGGACAAAACGGCGGTTATGCGCCGGATTGCAACGGAAGAACAGAAACGCGAGCTTTCTTATCCGCAGTTTGAAACTTATGACGAGGTAATGCAGGCGGGGCTGGCGCCGGGAGACCGGTTTTATTTCAAGGGGCGGCTTGCCGTGATGAAAGGCTGAAACAATTGACGGCGATGAAAGGATAGGGCAATGGACAACTTGAGGAATTTGGCGATGAAATACGATGCGGACGGGAAGGAAATTTCCGGAATTGCGGACAGCGGGGCAATGATGACGCCGGTACCGGAAGGCAGTGCCGTGGGTGAGACGATGATGACGCCAGTGCCGGCGTATGGTGCTGCGGACGGAACGATGATGACGCCGGTATCTGTGGATGGTGCGGGCGTTACGGAGATGGCAATGACATTGCTGCCGGATGGTGGGACTGCGGATATGAGCGCAGAAGATACTGCGGCGGAACCGGTTTATACCGGCGTTATGGCGCGCGGCAGGAAACAGGAAGAATTTGAGGAAGGCGGACGGGCGCCGTTTGCTTACCTTGAGGAGGAGCAGAACCTGAATTTTCCGGCTTTTTCAGCGGAAACGGTTGACGAAGATGCGCCGCTGACGAGCTTTCAGATTGCGGGAAAATGGCTGCGGCAGGCTGCCGATTTGCGCAACTACTGGGCGTTGCTGGAGAATTTCGGGGCACAGGCTGCAGAGTATAAGTGGGCGTATGACGAAGGGAAGTTCGGCACATTTGAAGCAGGGGCGTTCGGCCGGGAGCTTTTAAAAGCCGGGGCAAGAGGTTTGGGCGCGAATACGCTGCGGACGGCAGGGAATGTCCTGTCGATGTTCGGCGCCAATCTTGAAAGCCGGAATGCCGGTACGGCGGCGGTTACGGCGGGTGCCGGGCTTTTGGTGCCGGAAACGGGGAAAATTTTTAAAAACATCGGCGACAAACTGGGCGAATATGCCGGCAAAATCGAAAATTCGGAATTACTGGTACCGGCAGCGGAAGCTTACAGTGCAGATCCGAACTGGTCGAAACTGGCGAATGTTCTGGGACAGGGATCGTCACAGGTTCTGGCAATGGGAACCATGGCCAAATTTATCGGTTCGGGGCCGACTTACGGTTTGTTTGCCGGGGGCGGCGCCGGAGAAATCTTTAAGGAATCCTACGCCAAGGACGGGGATATTGACACTGCCAATACACTGGCGCTCATTTCCGGCGGCACAACTTTTGCGATTGACAAGCTTTTCAGCCCGTTACCGAAACAGATAGAAAAAGACGCGCGGATAACCTCCAAAATGATTGCACGTGAAATTGCAGGGGCGCCGCTGCGCGAGGCAGGAACGGAAGTCTTGCAGCAGATGATGGCGGAAAACCTTGTGCGCAAGGTCGGCATTGACGATACGCAGGATTTGTTTGAAGGGCTGATTGAAAGCGCACTGGGGGCAATTGCAGGTTCTTCGGCGCTGATGGCTGCCGACGGAAGCGTTTATTATGCGCGCAAGACATATGAGGACGCCCGGCAGAGAATGCTGCTGCGCGGTGTGACGGCGGAGGAAATCGAGCTTTACAAAAACAATATGATGGAACTGCTAAAGAGCAAACCTGATGCTTTCGGAAAGGTTTTGAACTACGTTCTGGAGCGGAATTTGCAGCGGATGAGCGAAGGGAAAACTATTGCACAGGGCGGTGCCGATGCGGCGACAATGCCCGAAGGCGGGCCGGCTGCGGCGTTAATGCCCGAAACAGGGGCAGCAACGGCGGGTAAGAGTACGGCAGCAACTGCAGAGAGCGGGGCTGATGCGGAGAATGCGACGGTGGCGGCAAAGCGGCAAAACAGAAGCCTGGCGCAGGTACGCCAAGATGTCAAGGGGTTTCGCCGTTTGTTTGACGAAGTATACAAACGTTCGCTTAAAGCTACCGGAGACACAGGGAAAGCGAGAATTGCCGCCGGCATGATGCAAGCCAATATGATGGCACTGTACGAGATTGACGGCGGATTTTCTCCGGCTTCCCTTTTTGCGGGGCAGATACCGGAATATAAGCAACTGGCGTATCAGGAGTTTCAGAAACGACTGTCGCCCGAAGCGGCGGTGATGTTTCAGTTCGGCGGGGTCGAAGCCAAATTTGCCGATTTCAAAAAACTGGCGGAGGCATATAAACTGGAACAGCAGGATTACAGCCCGCGGCTTATCTGGTCAAGAACCGGATGGTATCGCGGCGGGGACGGACGGTGGCGTTTTGAAATCAATGATTCCGGCGCTAAGCTGAAAATACACACCGACGTTAAGGCTGACGACCTTCCCAAGCGGTACTGGCAGACGTATATCCGGAAACTGGAGGAAATGGAAGGGCATGATATTCTGGGACTTCGGAAGTATGAAGAGATTCTTTTTCAGGACAGGGCAATTATTAAAGAGCTTTATAATTATCTGTACAGCGATTTTATCGACTTCTTAGACAAACATTACCAGCGCAATATGGCGGTCGGTCTTAACCGCAGCGGGTATTTTGAGTTTCGGGATCTGGAAGGAGATTTTGAGGCGGAAGTCAAAGCCCAGAGGGCACTTGCCGATTCGAGGCTTTATGCCCTGTCTGACGGATACGGGCTGAGGGAAGAGGAATTGCGCGATAAGCAGGACTGGAGCCGGATGCCTATCTATCTGAAAGACAAAAGCCTTAAAGAAGTTTTGATTGACCGAGGCGAACTGGTTATTCCCGACGGCGGGGAAAACGGCCCGGCGGCTAACCGAAACGGAGAAGTGCAGAGTGCAGAAAACGGCAGCTATATACAAAAAACCTCCCCCAGGCGGTCCCGGCTACAAATCCGGGTGTCGGATAGGGAGGAAAACGGCTATAATGTACCGAAAACCTCCCCCAGGCGGTCAAGGGTAGATGCCCAGGTGTCGGATAGGGAGGAAAACGGTACGCCGTTTTTTGATAATGTAGAGGCTGCCGGAGAAAATGTCAAGAGCGCATCAGGCGAAGTACTGCTGAATGTCAGTGCCGATAGATATCAGGCGAGAAATGACTCTGATTTTAAGGCGAAAATGGAAAAACTGCTCGTTTCGTATCAGGGGCGGAAAATATATAATCCGTCGCTGGGGAGAGAAGTGGAAATCAAAAATCTTCCGGTTGAGGACAGACATATCTGGAATGGCAGCCGGGAACTTTTAATTCCTTATCTGCCCATGTTGCTGGGAACGGCGGTTTTTAACGTTAAGAAAGCGCCGCACGGTTCGAATTCTGTGACGGCGGGAGAAAAAAACTCTTACAAGGCGTATTTTCCGGTGATGATTGATGGCGAGCTGATAAACAGCCGAATGACGGTCAAGGAGGACGACAAGGGGGATTTATTCTGGGACTTGCGGCTGGAAGACGTTTCACGCAAGGAAATCGAGGACGATTTGCGCAAGAGCACAGGAGAGGTTATTTCGTATGACGACTATCTGACCGAGCAGCGGCGCAAAGCGGAAGAACTGGCGAAAAGCAGGCGTTCCCCGTGGCTCAGGAAGACTGCTTCCAATGACAATTTCCCTGCAGTCGACCGGTTTTATACCAAGGAACAGATGAAGGTTATCCGCTCGACGCTTGAGGAAACGAAGTATCTGGAATTTTTGGAAAAGATATGGAAAGACGATACGAGCGTCGAGAAAAATTTTCAGACGCTGCGGGAGTTTCTGGACGTGCACGAAGCGGCAACACCGGAACTGTTTGAATATCAGGCGGAAGTGGGGGAGGAACTGCTGGAACGCGTTCTCAAACGGCGCAAAGCGGCGCAGCGGATGGGAATACCCGAAGGGCCGGAACTTTATATGGATTTGAACAAAGAGCTGGCGTACCGTACCTATCTGGCGGCGCAGGGCGATTATCATAAACCGTACCGCAATATGGCGTATCGTCCTGATTTTTATCGGGAAGCGCATACGCCCCGGCTGATGAGCGACCTGTTTTTCAATCAGGAGAAATACCGCTATCTGCTGCCGGCACAGAAGGTGCAGATTGCCGAAATGCTGGACAAAGTTCACCGGATTTACCGCCTGCACCGGGAAACCGAATTTGCACGCAAGGCGGAACAACGCGACATTCGGGCGGCAAACGCCTATATTGCCGAACATTACGAGGGCGGAGACGAAAGCCTGCGCCGGTATTGGGAAGAACGGCAGCTGCTGCTGGAGAGGAAGGAAGTCCGGCTCGGCGACTTGCTGGAACATCAGGAGCTTTACCGCAACTATCCCGATATGGAAGACGTTATGGTCAGGTTTGAGGAGCTGGCAAATGACGAAGGGTATCATTTTTATCATGACAAAACCAGCAATGCCGACGTTTTGGAGATTGATCCGCGGCAGTTCGACTACGCCAATCTGAAAGACCTGCTGCTGAGGGGAGCTGCATTTGCCATTCAGATGCGGGAAGGGTTCGATCCGGCGCTGACGCCGACGCAGCGGCGCAATTTTATGGACCGCCACATCCATATGGCGCGAAAGGAAATTGCTCCGGTGTTTAACAAGGAGCTGACGGCGTTTCTCGGCAAATACCTGCCGGGGGAAAAGCAGCGCGATTACCTGGTTGAGCGGGAGGTTCCCCTGCCGCTGCTGGGACTTTATCGGAGCGAGGCGAAATCCGCGGTCGGACAGCAAGCTCGCGCGGATACGGCTGAAACGGCGGTTTCAGGAGCGAGAGCCGGAGATGATGCAGTCGGAACAACGGCTTCTGATGCAAGAGTCGGAGATGATGCAGTCGGAACAAAGGCTTCTGAGGCGCGAGCCGACGGGAACAAACCGGAAATCCTGACGTACAGGGAGATTGATTTCGACCGTTTGTACGAAAAACTCAACGAACGCTACGGCAGCGCGCAGCTGGATCCGGACGAGCGGCAAATCGGCGATTTTGCGTATTCAGCTTTGCAAAACCTGCGTGAGGCGATGAATTCGGAAATCCTGACGCGGGCGCGGATGAGTTCGGGATATGCGGTAGCGGCGCCGTTTCCGTGGGGCGGCGTTACATCGCAGGGCAATATCGACGTGCGGGCGATGCTGCGCCGACAGGACTACAGCGACTGGCAGCGGTCGTTTTCGTATTGGGACGAGAAGAACCTGCCGCCTCCGACAGACAGAACGCGCCTGACGTATGCCGATTTGGAGAAAATCGCAAGCAATTTCGACAAAGACATAGCGTTTAAGCCTGATTTTATGCGTTCTGTGCCCGACGACGAAACGGCAGCACCGACGCCGCAAAAAAGGCTGAAGTCGACGCTTGATGTCTTGGCGAAAGGGGCTTTTGATGCGGCGGACAAGACATTGTACCTGTTTGAAACGGCCGATGCGGAAACGATTGTGCATGAAACGTTCCATTATCTGAGCCAGATTTTGAAGAGCCCGGATTTGAACGGCAATATGCTGGCAAAGCGGGCTTATTATCGCCTGATGGACAATTACCGCAAGGAGCTTCTGCACCGCTATGAACCGGTGAACTACAAAGGCGGGTATATGCTTGTCTATAAACGTGGCGAACGGGTCATGCCGGAACTGCCGCGACGGTTTTCTACGCCGGAAGCGGCAATTGAGGCCGGCGTGGAAGAAATGTTCGTGCAGCGTTTTATGGACGCCATCGGCGGCCGGCTGACGGTCGAGCGGGATAGTGAGCAGCTATTGCATAATTTTTACATTGTCTGGCTGGACAAGGTGACGAAACTGCTTGACCTGACTCCTGCAAAAACCGGCAGCGGCGGAAAACAACTGTTTGATGCGGTCGGGAATATGCTGGGCAAGGCCGGGCGGATGCTGAAGGAACGGTATAAACCCGAGAAATAGGCTGAGGCGGGGCGCGGCGGCAATCAGAAAGCATATCGGCCGAGTGCGGCCGCCGCGCTTTTGAAACTGCCGCACTTTTGGGGCTGCGGCGTTCCGACGGCGGAATTTTGGGGCGGAAACTTTGCCACAGGAGTTTTGCAACGCTGATTTTCGGCATAAGGAAAAGCTTGCAAATAAACTAAGGCTGTTCTATAATGTCTGAAAATGTTTTTTTACGGAGTAGGGCATTATGGATAATCAGGAAATTTCCCGGTTGAAAGCCAGAGGCAAAGCAGAACTGCTGGCGTTTGTATTGTTTTTGACGCTTTTGGGCGGAGCGGCGGCGGAATACCGCAGAGAAACTGCTCCTTTGGCGACGGCAGTAGTCGTTTTTGAGAGAGGAAAAGCCAGCCGGGCTGCGGAAAGCCGCCGCGAAACAGTACAGCCTGCAGCGGCCGAAGCCGATAAAAAGGCTGAAATTTCCGCAGCCGAAACAACGGTAAGCAGTGCGGAGACAACCGGCTCGAAAGTAACGACAATCGGAACGGAAACAGCTGCAATGGAGGCGAGGGCTCCGGTTTCGGTTTTATCGGCTCCGGCGGCAGAAGAAATTGCAGCAAGAGCGGAGAACGGACAGAATGTTTCCGGCAGCAGCCAGGCAGTTCAGGGGGCGGAGCAGGCGGAAATTTCCGGCGAGGCATTGACCGAATTTTTGGATTTT
>CEAG01053970.1_pt1 | contig 20018 bp, 15 predicted proteins | sample 554891 | NCBI WGS metagenome assembly CEAG01 (sample SAMEA3182116, study PRJEB8094) | gut metagenome | biome: human; feature: gut; material: Stool; isolation source: human stools | place: Canada | collected 2014-02-25
TCCGCTTTCACAGTAACGATAGAACCGGTCAAGTCGCGTTTCTTGGCACTACCATAACCAACTACAACCACCTCATCAATGAGCTGGCTGTCCTCTTCCATCTTCACATTGATAGTTGAACGCCCATTTACGGCAATCTCCTGCTCACGCATACCTATATAACTAAAAATCAAGGTAGCATTAGATGCCACATCAACAATCTGATATTTACCATTTATATCAGTAATACTACCTTTACTCTCCTGCCCTTTTACACGAACAGAAGCGCCGATAACAGTTTCGCCTGTCTTGTCCGTAACGACACCCGAAATCGTAATTTTGTTCTGTGCCATCGAAGTAATGGCAAACAATAACATCACACATGTAATTAGTAGATTTTTCTTCATTTTGTATTGATTTAAAATTCTTTTGCAAACATACCGGAGAAGTTGATATATGTCAAAAAACAAGCTACCACAAGAGTACCACAGTTCACCGGAGGGGTACATCATTACTACTACTGTATAACATAAACGACAGATTATAAGGAATATAAAAGTACAATAAATATTTAGGTACTATTCATATATATAGAGCAAGAAGATAGAAAAGCAAAGGGGGCTTTTATCCTATTCTGAAGTTTTTTATCCCATATTCAAGAACGTCATACCTTTCACTGCCTCAAAGCCGACCATAAGATTTCCATAACCGATTGCCATTATACGATAGATTATATACCAAGCAAATACTGCAAAACGTTTGCAGTGAAGATGTAGACAATATGCAGCAACAATGCCATCTCAACGCAGTGGCTCGAATGCTGCATATTGCCGTCTTGAGAATCAGTTAGAGTAACTTGAACGCTGCTTTCTTTACGTCCTGGCTATTTCTGCCAATCATCACCTCAAAGTCACCGGACTCGCATACAAAATCAAGATTGTAGTTGTAGAACTTCAGCAATTCGGGAGTAATCTTGAAAGATACTTTTTTAGATTCACCGGCTTTCAGGAAAATCTTCTCAAAGCCTTTCAACTCTTTCACCGGACGGGTTACACTTCCCACAAGGTCACGAATATAAAGTTGAACCACTTCTGCACCGTCTCTCTTGCCGGTATTGGTCACAGTCACGGTAGCAGTCAGTTCGCCCTTATCCGTCATGCTAGTCTTGTCCAAAGACACGTCGCTATAAGAGAATGTGGTATAGCTCAAGCCGAAACCAAAAGGATAAAGCGGTTCATTGTCTATGTCTATATAGTTGCTGCGGAATTTCTGGAACCATGCACCGTCGGCAAGAGGGCGGCCCGTGTTCTTGTGGTTGTAGAACAAAGGAATCTGTCCCACGCTCTTCGGGAAAGTCGTAGTCAGCTTCCCACTCGGATTCACATCACCAAACAGTACATCACCGATGGCAAAACCTGCCTCACTGCCCGCAAACCATACATTCAGAATGGCCGGCACGTTTGCCTGCTCCCAGTTCAGTACCAGTGGACGACCGGTAAACAGTACCAGTACCACTGGTTTTCCTGTTTTCAATAATTCTTGTAACAGCATGCGTTGGGTGTCGGTCATTTCAAGATTCGTGCGGCAACTGCTCTCTCCACTCATTTCCGAAGACTCACCGAGCGCAGCCACAATAACATCCGATTTGGCAGCCACGGCAAGAGCCTCGTCCAGCAACTCCTTGTCCGAACGATTGTCACGGTGTAAAGAACGTCCGAACATAGTGGCACGTTTCTCATATTCGGCATCACTCATCAAATTACAGCCTTTCGCAGTCAATATTTCGGCTTTATCGCCTGCTACCGCCTTCAAACCTTCAGCCAAAGAAGTTGCATTCTTCAATACAGCAGCCACACTCCAAGTACCCGGCATATTACTGCGGCTGTCTGCCAACGGACCTACCACAGCAATAGTGCCTTTTTTGGCCAGCGGAAGCACATTACCCTCGTTCTTCAACAACACCAAGCTCTCCGAAGCAATCTTACGCGCAACAGCACGATGTTCTTTGGTAAAGATTTGCTTCTTGGCACGCTTCACATCACAGTATTTATAAGGATTATCGAACAAGTCCAACTTGTACTTAGCTTCCAAAATACGGCGACAAGCCGCATTAATTGCTTCTTCTGTCACTTTTCCTTCTGTCAATGACTTCTTGAGCGTACCTACAAATGCATCGCTCACCATATCCATATCCACACCTGCATTCAGTGCCAAGGCGGCAACAGTCTGCGTATCGCCCATACCGTGGTCGGTCATCTCAGCAATTCCAGTATAGTCTGTCACCACAAAGCCGTCAAATCCCCACTGCTTACGCAGTATATCCGTCATCAACCACTTGTTTCCAGTGGCAGGAATGCCATCGACCTCATTGAAAGAGGCCATCGCACTGCCCACACCGGCATCAACCGCCGCCTGATAGGGCAACATGTATTCATTGAACATGCGCTGATGACTCATATCTACTGTATTATAGTCACGTCCTGCCTCACCGGCACCATACAAGGCAAAATGCTTTACACAAGCCATGATTTCATCATTACGGCTCATATCCTTTCCCTGATAACCACGTACCATGGCCTGCGCAATGGCTGCTCCCAGAAACGGGTCTTCACCGTTGCCCTCGGACACACGCCCCCAACGGGCATCACGGCAAATATCCACCATCGGACTGAATGTCCAGCAAATACCGTCGGCGCTGGACTCAATGGCTGCAATACGTGCCGATTCTTCAACCGCCTTCATATCCCATGTACACGACAATCCCAAAGGAATGGGAAACACCGTTTCATATCCATGAATAACATCCATACCAAATAAGAGAGGAATACCCAAACGACTTTCTTCAACCGCCTGCTTCTGTACATCGCGGATACGTTCCACGCCTTTCAGATTGAAAAGCCCGCCCACTTCACCGGCACGAATACGTTTGGCCACATTACTACTTTTAGCCTGACCGGTCGTAATCTCACCGGTAACCGGCAGATTCAACTGACCTATTTTCTCTTCCAGGGTCATCTTCTTCATTAAATCGTCGATGAAACGATTCATATCGACCGGAGATTTCTGCGCATACGCACTAACGGCAGTAAACACCAACAAGACTAAAAATGATTGTAACTTGAAAAGTAAATGCTTCATGTCTTTCATGCTTTTAATTTATAGAAATATTATTTTGCTGCAAATAAAAGAAAAGCATGCGACAACCTCCACATCTCGCACTACAACAAAAGTACACCCATCACTAAGAAACAAAAGAGGAAGTACAATATTAATACTTCCCCCATTAATATTCCACTGTAAAACAGTTATTTAAAATTTATAAGGAAATCAGTCAGACTTTCTTCCGGAAGCAGATTGAATTTCTTGCGCAACCGGTATCTTGCAGCATCAACCCCACGTGTAGAAATGTTGAGCAACTTCGCTATCTCCTTTGTCGGCATATTCAAGCGGAGCAATGCACAAAAGCGTAAATCTCCTGAAGTCAAATCAGTATATTGAAGTTTCAGGTTTCGGAAGAAATTTTCATGTATACGGTCAAAATTAGCTTGAAACATTATCCAGTTCTCTTCATCAGACACTATATTATTGTTGACCAAAACAAGAAGTTTATCCAAATTCTTACGACTATGCTGTCCGGACAACTTTTGCTTCTGTATCTCCTCTTTCAATGAAGTCAAAAACTCCTGATGAGCGATATTCATCATTACCACGCTGGACAATTCTTTACTTTTAAAACGCAAATCGGCCTCAAGCTGCTCCTTTTCCAACTCAATAATCTTCTTCTCTTGCCGTTCAAGCTCTGCCTGATGGACTACACGCTGCTGCTCAATCACACGGTCCTTCTTTTTCTTCACAAAGCGATAAACAATATATTGCAGCAAGGCCAGCAGGCACAACCCTATCAGAATGTAGCTTCCCACAGCCCAATAAGACAAATACCACGGAGACAAAATCTCAAAGGGAAACTCCACCGATGCCAAAACTCTACCAGTATCATATATCTCCGCCCGAAAAACATAACTTCCATAAGGAAGACGGGCATACTTTTTCTGCAAATTGCGTCCATCAGGTATCCACTGATCAGAATACCCTTCCAACCGGTATCTTACTTTATAAGTATAATCGTTATAAACCGGATAGCACAATGTAAAACTCACTGTATTAAACTCATGTTCGACCTTGACTCCCGACTGCACGACCAATGTCTTCCGTTTATCACTGAATTCCTCAGTAACCTGCATCTCTGAAATCCATAAAGAACGCCTGGTCTGAGATTTATATAACGAGGAACTATCTGTTTCAATACGGGCAATGGCATTATTCAAGCAAAGATAGGAATGATTATTTCTCTTGTCATAAACCACGCTTCCTCGTTCTTCCACAGCCAGACCGTCAAACAAAGAATATGGAATCCGAAGTTCGATATTGAAAGTATTTATCGCACACTTCACCAAAAACACAGTCCTGTCGCCCACAAACCAATAGTAATCTCCGTTCGCATGACTCACAGTCTTGATTCCTTTCAATTCCATCAATTGCTCATTCATTGTTTCATAAGGAACAATCGAATCAGTCATATCTTCGTAAGTATAGAAATATTCCCCATTAGAAAAAACTACCCGACCATTGATTTTGAACAAAGTAAAACTCCCACCTTTCACTTCTCCCAAGCTCTCATACTTCCGCACATCCTTTACCTGCTTCATATCCGAATCAATCCGAAAGCGATACAAACCATTCCTTAAATGTTTCGCCCAAATATTCCCTTGATGGTCCACTTCTATATGACGAATCATGTGGCTGAACCCACGTAAGGACCGAGTAAAGCAATACTCTCCCGAAGCAGTCTCCGTATATAAATTCAGAAGCGCATAAGCTCCCTCCAACAAAAAAGATTGTTCCTTCAATTCAATCTTTTCCATACACATCCCTCCTTTTACATCAGATACCAGCTTTGATTTCAGTCCTGATATAAAGAAAGTCCCCTTGTTGTGCCCGCAGAAAATCTGTTTTCCCCATTCATCGACGAACCACGCTTGTTCTTCCAAACCCGGAACTAATTCAGTCTTTCCATCCTTAAGCCAATAAAGTCCCTGATTAGAAGCAATATAAGCTTCATTTTCCCTTACCAAGACATCATATACCATGCCTATTTTACGAAATGGAGGTTCATAATAATAGATTAAAGAATTGTTGTGTATATAGGCAATACCTTCATCCAAAGCTGTCCATATATTGTTGTCATCATCACAATACAATCTCAAAACAGTATTGTTCTGTAGTTTATTATCCGTATTGACCTTCCAAATCAGCTTTCCCTTTTTATCCAACGCATATATGCCATCAGATATTGTGCCAACAACGTAGCAACTGTCTTTGGTCATCACCGCACGATTAATGGTATGCTTCCTGAATATATCATCACATTCAGTTTCCCATTTTTCTACCCTCCCATCTCGATACAGGAAACCTCCCTGATTACGGGTAAACATTAAAACCGCATCATCATAAGGGAGCCCGGCCAGGACATCACTATCTCCAAATGCTTTTCTGGGAATAAGTTCTTTCATTTCCCTACCGGCAAAGACATAAAGTCCGCCGTTTATTCTTTGAGAATAAAAAGTATTTCCAACCTGGAACAAATTCAGTGGAAGGTTCTTCATTCGAATACCTTCTACCGAATTTCCATTATAAAAAAAGAGAGAACCGAATGATTGAAATACAATTTCTCCTTGAACGCAAGCAATATCCCAGATTTCGTCATTATGAAACACAAAATCTTTCACCTTATTTTTCAATGAATGATATTGAAGAGTGTCATAAGGAGTACGGACAAAATAACCGAATTCTTCGTAAGAGCCTACATAAATTCTTCCATCTTCACTGATATATATAGCACGCACAATTCCTTTTGTCGGTAATTCATACAGCCGCCAAGCACTTCCATCAAATTCCAACAGCCCACTGTTATTACCGAAATACATCACTCCTCTTTCGTCCTGAGCAATGGCCCAATTCTGAATACCAGCATTATAATCCGACACTGAATAGCTCCTCACTATAGGAGAAAAAGGTATGGGTGAAGCTTGCAGCAAACTACTGAAAACCAAAAACAAGAGAAACGTTATTGCAATTCTCATGAGTACTGTTTATAGGTATTTACCAGCAAAGATAAAGCTTTTTGCGTTTTCGTAAAAACAAAATCGCAGATTATCCTCTTTTATAGAAAGATAACCCACGACAACTGACAACTCACTTTATAAGATTTCAGCAGCTTTCTGTTTTCCCAAAGGAATAGAAACACCCAAATAAGCATTGACATTCTTCGTATTCTTGCCAAAGAACATATAGTCTGTTCCCGCAAAGAAAGGCCCCAGTTTCAGTGCCAGACCGAAGGTTTTACCGGCTCCTTGAAGTACGGAATAGCTGGCAGCTACATTGAAAGCATTCGTCGGACGGATGCAGGCAGAGAAAGTCAGCTCATTCAAAGTTTTCGGCTTGGCAAAACGACCGGTATACAAGGCACCCACTACCAGCCAATCATTCAGCAAGGCATATTCAGCGCCAAGAACCATTGTAGAAGTCAATCCACGGGTACGGCTCTTCTCAGAAGCTTCCTCTGTCTTGAGCTGCAACATGTCATAGTTAAGAATCTCGCCGCTGTTCACAATATTTATGAACTCCTGCTGCGAGGCCGGGTCAAGAAGATCATAAGTCTGCTCTGCATTGGCTCGCGCTATACTGGTATTCGATTTAGACCATTTGATAAAGCCCAAATCAAGAACTGAAGCAGAAAGTGTCAATTTATCCAGTAACTTGTAAGATATTCCCAAATCAATAGCCCCACCATATCCGGCAAAACCGAAACTGCCAAAATCGATTTCATCGATATAATCACCATTCTCGTTCTCGGGAAGTTCTAACAGCTTTGACGAGTTCTCCAAAGTTGCATCCACTTGAATGGAAGCTTTACTCGTCACTCCTGAAGAGCCCACAGAAGGAGTTTCCACATGAATCTGGTTAATGTTCAGCTTTAAGTTACCGATACCCAGCAGCATCTTCACCTTACCGCCTACAGCCAGTCGGTCTGTTATATTCCTTGCAAAGCCAACGCCGACTTCTGCATAGGAATTTATCTCAAGCTTCTGTCCATTAATGGTTTCGTTAATGCCCAAATAGTCAGAAATATTGTCACCAAACTCCAGGCTACTCATGTTATTCATAAACTGGAACATGGTTTTCGGTATGGCAGCACCGATATCATTACGCAACCCCACATTGACTGACCAGAAGTTCTTTCCTTTATACCACCCGGCAGACAGAATGTCGGTACTCAAATTCACATTCAAGTTATTGATAGCATCCAGTCGGTTCATAAAGTCATTGCTCATGAAATAGTCGCTATCATCACTGTTCTCAATAATGTCCATAATATCCCTATACCCCAGGGAACTGGAGTTGACGGTAGCATTCAACGAACCTATCGCGGGAATATTCAGATAACCGCGTCCCGGCATCAAGGCCGGATTGAGCTGCATACGCTGGCTACTTCCTTCCATAAAGTAGGAAGTGCGCAGAAACTGGGCTTGTCCGGAAAGAGAGAAGCAAAGCAACAATACCACAGACAGCCATACTTTCAGAGAATTCAATCGTTTCATAACCTTGTCAATATTTTCATTATCACCTGCAAAAATATAAAACAAGTTAATACCCTACAAACAACTTAACCGAATAGCCGTGTATAAAAGGCTTATACAGAGACTATCCGGTATAAATTAAGGAGCAAATAAAAGAATCCTCTTAAGAATGCCCTTATACTATTTCATCATAAACATTCTCATTTGCTCTCGTAGCGGTACTCAGAAAAACCGGGGCTGCCTCCTTTCTTTATTGCAGAGACATTGACGTCACTGTCGGAGCACTCAACATTTCCTTGTATTTTGCCGGAGCAGTCAGTATCTTTACAGCCTCTTTCAAGTCATCATCATCTTTCAACTGCTGGATAATGCTTCCACGCTGGAAATAATAACGCTTGATGATTTCTACCGCAATCATGCTCTTGATGTCCTTGGAGAAATGGTCAAGGTCACGGTCCAGATTATGCGACAATTTTTTCTCCAGCGCTTCAAACTCTTTCGAAGCATCAGTCAGATAGCCCTCAAATTCGGCCATCTCCTTCAGGTTCTTCAGCATCTTCTCTGTCTGTTGGTCGTATTTGAAGTCCGCCTTCTTCACCATCGCCTTGAAGTCCGCATAATCGGCATCTGTAATTTCAAACTTCTCTGCTGAAGGGATGGTAGGATGTTTCAGGCAATAGTCCGTTGCATAATTGAAAATAAGATTGTCATTGACAAGATAGAACAGAATGTTGGGCAGCTTCTCCTGCTTCACCGCAATGTCCGGAGTCACGCCTCCGCCATCACGCACTTCACGTCCGGCAGCCGTATGGAACACGGTAGTAAGGCTGTCCGGAATACGTCCCACACTGCCGTCCTCATTCCGGTGCTTGTAGTCGATAGCCTGCACACAACGGCCGCTGGGAATATAATATTTAGAAGTCGTCAGCTTCATGGTACCACCGTATGGCAACGGACGGGTGGTCTGCACCAATCCCTTACCGAAAGTACGGTTACCGATAATGACCGCACGGTCAAGGTCCTGCAAAGAACCCGCAAGGATTTCTGACGAGGAAGCCGTTCCGCCATTGACCAGAACAGCCAAAGGAATTTCCAAATCCAACGGTTCACGCAACGTCTTGTAGGTATTGCTGGCTTGCTTAATCTTGCCCTTTGTCGTCACAAGTGTTTTTCCGCGAGGCAGAAAGAAATTGGCTATCTCTATGGACTCATCCAGCAAGCCGCCTCCATTATTACGCAGATCAATCACCAACGAAGTCATCCCCCGCTTCTTCAAGTCCAGAAAAGCCTGCTTGAACTCCTTGGAAGGATTTCCCGAGAAGGTGCTGAGATTGATATAACCTATATTATTATCCAGCACCGTATAATAAGGTATGAACGGCAATTGGATGGAACGGCGCACAATGTCGAAATCCAACGGTTTCTCTGTACCGGGACGTTGCACTTTCAGCTTGAAGCTGGTACCCACTTGTCCGCGAAGCATCTCGCTGACTTCCTGGTTGTTCTTTCCGGCAAGGTCTTTTCCGTCAATTTCCATCAAAATATCTCCGGCTTTCAGGCCTACATCGGCAGCAGGCATATTCTCGTATGGCTCAGATATCATGGAACGTTTCAGTTTCGGATTCCAAGTAATCACAGAACCTATACCACCATAGGAATTCTTCAGCATCTGCTCCAATTCGCTTTGGTCATCTTCCGGATAATACTCCGTGTAGGGATCCAGCGAGTAGAGCATGGCATCAATGCCTTCACGGATAGTCTTGTTCGGATCAATCGTATCCACGTAGAACATATCCAACTCTTTCACAATGGAATTGAATATATCCAGATTCTTTGCTATTTGGAAACTGCGGCTATCACCACTCTTAAACCCCCAAAAACAAACGGCTCCCGCTACAATCAGCAAGGTAACCATCCAGCGTATCTTTAAAATTCTTCTCATAATATGTCTATGTGATAATATGCTAATTAATTAATAAAATTTCTTCCTTGATTTTTTCCCATTGTGCTGCCTGAAGCTCCGTACCCACCACTTGTATCACATCTTTAGAGAGAAGGGAGCCTATCTTGCCACATTTCTCCAGCGAATAGCCACACGTCAGTCCATACAAGAAACCTGCTGCAAAATAGTCGCCCGCTCCTGTAGTGTCCACCACTTTCTCTACCGGAGCCGCTTGTACCTGCACCATCTCTGTACCTTTACGAATCAGAGAACCACGGGCACCCACCTTTACAATGGCTATGCTACACATTTTGGCAATGATGTCCAATGCTTCCTCCGGTTCCTTACCTGTAAAGGCCTTTGCCTCTTCTTCATTGGCAAAAACAATATCCACATATTTGTTGACCAACAGAGAGAAAAATTCAAGGTCTCCTTCTACTATATTGTAGCTCGCCATGTCCAAACATACTTGTAAACCGGCCTCTTTAGCCAGCTCAATGGCACGGAGAATCATATCATGGTCTTGCACCAGATACCCCTCTATAAACAAATAAGCATATCCTTTGAACATATCCAGCGAAAGATCTTCCGCCTTCAATGTAGAAGCCGCCCCCAAATAAGTGCCGAAAGTACGCTCTCCATCAGGAGAAATGAACGTAGAGGCTACACCGGACGGAAGGGTAGTGGAAAGCAATAAATCCGCCTCTGTCCCATGTTCCAGCAGACTATCCCGAAAAAAGTTACCGTAAAAATCATTGTTTACTTTTCCGATAAATCCCGTACCTGCACCAAGGCATGCCATTGCCCGAATCGCATTTCCGGCAGAACCTCCGTTAGCCAGATGTGTCTTTATCCGGCTGAAATATTCACTAATTTTCAAGAACTTATCTTCATCAATCAGAGTCATACTTCCTTTCGGGAGCTGCATCTCCGTCAAAATATTATCATCCTCAATGATTGCCAGTGCATCAACCAAAGCATTGCCCAACCCAATTATTTTATCCATCTTCGATATTTTTTTTGCAAAGATATTGCATATTTCAAAATATCCTATTACTTTTGCAGCGCATTTGAGAAAAAACAACATTCTTCCTTAGCTCAGTCGGTTAGAGCATCTGACTGTTAATCAGAGGGTCCTTGGTTCAAGTCCAAGAGGAAGAGCGAAAAAACTTGAATGCATATTCTTCCTTAGCTCAGTCGGTTAGAGCATCTGACTGTTAATCAGAGGGTCCTTGGTTCAAGTCCAAGAGGAAGAGCGAAAAGGTTCGTCAATCAGGCGAACCTTTTTTGTTTTCCCACATTATCCCACACAAAAGACAAACACTTCTATTTCATTTTCAAAGATTTAACATACATTTGCCAAATGTAAAGTAAGGAATTTCATAAAAGCACCTGTCTTTATTTATTAGAAAGACATATCTTAATCCAAGCACCAAACTACAATGAAAACTCTTTTATTCTTTTTAGTCATAGGATTCAACCTATGTACCGCAGGTAAAGCACAAACCTCTCTTGTTTCTGCGCGGGAAAAATTCCGCCACCATGAAATATCCGTCAGTTACGGCTTCCTCCCCATTACCGATGCTAATAGTATAGCCGAAGAGTTTATTGCTCCGACAGCAAGTTTTGGAATCTATACACGCGAGAAGACCAGCTATTACGGCGCTCTGAACATCAGTTATATTTATAGATTCAACCGCAAAATCAGCCTGGGCGTAACCGGAGGAATAACCGGTAATAGAGGAACGGCCAGTAGCCTTTATGAAGTTTTGGATGAAAACACCAAAGACAACCGAAGGTATCTGTATGTTCTTCCCACCTTCCGGTGGCACTGGTTTACCCGCCCCAAATTCTCTCTGTATACCTCAGCAGGGCTCGGTGCCTATTTCCTCCGGAACAGTTTTGGAGGAGAAGTCTTTCACAAGACAAAATTCTCTTATCAATTCAGTTTCCTAGGCATCGAATACGGAAGCCGGTTTGCCTTCTTCACAGAATTCGGAGTAGGATATACCGGAACAATCGTAGCAGGCGGCCGTTATCGTTTCTGACTTATGAGGCCGCCACCGCCAGTGTCAATACACTGATGCGCACGCCCTCCACTTCCTTGAGCGCATCGGCACAAGCCGTAGTGGTGGCACCGGTAGTCAATACGTCATCTATAATCAGTACATGCTTCCCTGCAAAAGCATCAGCACGACGCAGACAGAAGATACCGTCCACATTCTCCCACCGTTCATAAGAGGATTTACGGGTCTGCGTTTCCGTATGCTTCATACGGGCAACGGAAGCAGTATCTACGGGAATACCGGTGACAGCGGAAATGCCGCGAGCTATACATTCGCTCTGATTGTACCCGCGCATTTTCTGCTTACGCGGATGCAGAGGAACGGGGACAATGACATCCACATCACCGAAGAAACCGGCAGTCGACAACTCCGCCGCCATAAACCGCCCCATCACTTCGCCAAGGTCTTTCCTCCCTCCATATTTCAACTGATGGAGAATGCGGCGGAAATCACTCCCTTTATGGTAAAAGAAACAAGATGTGGCATATTCCAGAGGTATCTTCCCCCAAAACATACGTTCCACCGGATTGTCCTTACGAAGATGATAGTTTGTCCGGGGCATATCCATATTGCACTTCATGCAGATGCCCTCTTCACCCTCTTGCAAGATAGCACCACACACGGCACACTGACGCGGAAAGAAGAGATGGACAAAAGAAAAGAACCAGGTTTTAACTATGTTTTTCATCGTATAGTATTAAAAAAACGGCAACAGAGCAATACACTCCATCGCCTTGTTTGCTATAATGGCGAGACCTCACCTGCCAGCTTCAAGAACAACGGATGCAGCGGTCCGTTAGTGGCAATGATATGATGTCCGTCCAAAAAGGCGTCACTACCGCAAAAGTCAGTGACTCTTCCACCAGCCTCCAGCACCATCAGCGCAGCCGCAGAAAAGTCCCATTTGCCGATAAACGCCTCAAGCCAGGCATCAAAACGTCCGGCAGCCACATAGCAGATGGCAAGCGCAGCGGAACCGGTCATGCGGATGCCTGCCACACGCCCGTAAAGTTCATGAATCAAATGCTCACCGGTACGTGCATACCGGTCGGAATTATAAGGAAGTTCCGTCACTACAAAGGCATCCTCCACCTGCTGGACAGACGAGACCTCCATCCGTTCTCCATTCACATAAGCGCCACCTCCCTGCCAGGCATAAAAACATTCATCCCGGCAAGGGTCATAAACAACTCCCAGCAGCAGAGAATCTTTGTCGCGCAAAGCGATGCTGACACAATAGGGGGCATTATCATGAATATAATTCGTTGTCCCATCCAACGGGTCCACTACCCAACAGTAGGGTTCATCGTGATAGACAGCAGAACCTTCCTCAGCTATAAATCCAGCCTCGGGAAGAAGCTCCCGAAGCGCAGCCACCACCCGTCTCTCCGACTCCTTGTCTACATAAGAGACATAATCATGGGCTTGTTTCTTCTGTACCGCTTCCCGGCTGAAGTTTTTCCGCTCTTCTTTCAAGAAATATCCGGCTTCACGGGCTATGCAGCAGACAGACTCTGTCAATATCTTCAAATCCTCCATTTCTCTACATATTAGTTCCCCGCAGCCTCTTCTGCCTGCCGGTAAATAAGCCGACCGCGCTGGCTGACCGTCCATCTTCCATCTTCCAAACGCACATTCTTTGTATCATCATCTTCCACATTCCAAGCATATCCCCCCGAAGGAAGACCACGGCGCTCCAGAATCTCGTTCGGCATTTCCTCTTCCGAAAAGAACAGTTCCACTTGAGTAGAATCGGGACTGAACACCAGAAACAACACCTTCTCCGCATCATCCACAGCGTTCATACGGACTCCTTTTTCCCACAGACGGATACAGTCTTTCTGAGCCTCACTCCAGGTATATCCGGCAGATGCAATGCAACCATGCTTATCCTTATCACCACCAACGACATGTACCGTATCGGCTTGTTCAGCAACTTCCACAGTCTTTCCCCTCTTGCTACCACAAGCCACAAACAGCGCTCCGGCACATAGCAAGCATATAGATATTCCTCTTACATTCATCTTTTCTCTTTTTAATTGCTTTTTGCTTGACAAAGTTAAGAACAAATCGGCAATTTAAAAAGTTTCTTTTCCATTATCATCAGTGCTCCGGCAGTATATTCCAAGACTTTGCAAAAGATAAATCCACAAACAAGAATCTATTCAAGTTCTATACTATAACTTTATCGCACATTCTACTTGCATGCTTGCATAGACACATATAGCAACCTACTGCACAGAGCATTAAGTTATGTAAGCAACCACCATGCAAGTATGTAAGCAGATTTTGCTTACATAACCGTGTCCTCTTACAAAAAAGCAGGCTTCTCTTATACAAGAAGCAGGTCCTCCTTGCACAGAGAAGAGTAGAGCAGAAAAGTTTGTCACACTTAACATCATATTACAGCCACATAACCGGAAAATATGCATAATAGTACAGTTCCCACATTTCTTGCTTTTGAATTCATTAACAAGTTCTATAACTTTGAACGGCTAAGACTCTGCCCAATCATATGTTTTCACAGTGAAATAAGAGGCAAGTATCAGCAACAATTAGACAGACATATAGATTCATGCAAAGCAGCATTCACACTTTATCTTGTGGAACTATACTCCATGGCCATTCCTACAACTACCAAATTAAAGGTGTATTAGGTCATGGAGCATTCGGTATAACCTATTTGGCTTCAATTTGCCTGAAAGGCGAATTAGGTATCTTGAATAGCAATGTATCCGTAGCCATCAAAGAATTTTTTCTACAAGATGTAAGTGCCAGAAGTTCATCAGGAGATATTTATGAGCCATCTCCCAATAGCATTGCATACAAATATGGAAAGAAATTTCAAAAAGAGGCCTTAAACCTAGCTCGCCTCAACCATCAAAACATCGTTAAGGTTTTAGAGTCTTTTGAAGAGAACAACACCTACTACTATGTAATGGAGTATATCGAAGGGAGCAGTCTGGATGCATATATATTGGAGAAAGGAGGGCTGCCGGAAAAAGAAGCGCTACAATATGTAGAGGAGATAGGAAAAGCATTGCAATATATGCATTCCCAAAAGATGCTGCACCTTGACTTAAAGCCTAAAAATATCATGCGACGTACAGATAACACTTTGTTTCTGATAGATTTTGGGCTATCCAAACAAATCGACAAAAACGGAGAACCGGAATCAAGCACTACTATTGGCCTTGGTACTCCCGGTTATGCCCCCTTAGAGCAAGGTTCGCAAGAATATGGGAAAATACTCGCACCCACATTGGATATCTACGCTTTAGGGGCCACTCTCTTTAAAATGCTGACAGGAAAGACCCCGCCCAAAGCCTCTGAAATACTAAATGAAGGATTTGCAGAAGAAGAGCTGCGGCAAAAGCACATAAGCGCGCAAACAATATCGGCCATAAAAAAAGCAATGGCCCCCATGAGGATAAAGCGCCCTCAAACAGTAAATGAGTTCGTGGCTTTAACCCATAGCACTACGAACTCCCATACTGATGAAAGTACCAAACACACTTCCTACAATAAGCAGCATGCCACATATCAAGGCATTGCCTTTTATTACGTCCAAGACGACAAACTGGTTTATTTTCTGAATGACAATATTTATGAACTGCCCCTGGAAGGAAAAACACAGGTAGAAGAGATAATAGAAAAGCCTATAAATCCGGTAATTGTACATTTCAACACCTCACTGGATGCATTCATCAAGAAAAATCGCCAGTCTATACAAGACAGCCGTTTCAAGGTCATAACATATAGGAAAAGTCTGTGCCATTATTTTGATGTATTAAGATTTATCAACAAGTACTTTGACAACGATAAAACATCAAAGATACGGGTTACTGAAGAAATCCATATCGCCTCAGCGGTACCTTGCATCATCCATTCAAATGACATGCCTATCTGCATCTGCTCCAAAGAGGAATACTGCATTGCCGAATACGGAGAAGGCCTTTATGAGGCCGAATACTCCGGAGTGGGAACTGCTGAAGAGCACATCTTACAAGAATATGATGTAACATCTCCCGCCATACCTATGACCGATTTAGAACTATACTGGAAATTCTTGCCTAAAGCCCTATCTATATGGTATTCATCTGTTATTGGCCAGATAAGTTCATTTGCCTTCCTTGATTGTCTGCCTTTTAAAGTATTGGCGGGGTATACACTAGAGAATCATGTCAGAGAATGCTCTTTTTTATGCAATTTCTGCAGCTTCCCTTTAAGGCGCAGCGCCACATTTCCCGGAGACGGTGACTCCTACTTTATGGAAATAGACAGTAGACGTTTTATCATTCCGCTAAAGGATTATTTAGGATATTCTCCTGAAACAATAGAAATCACCATCGATATAAGTTACTTTTTATGTGACATCATTATCGAAGATGTAAAGTACAAAAAGCGAGTAAAAATTCCTCTAATCGGATTAATATCAAACAGCTATACAGAAGAGGATACATTAAAAACAAATAATAAATAAGTTACAATGGATACGACAACCAACTTCTTGTTTTTCAATTCACGCGATGAGCTTCTTAGATTGGACATTTCCAAGATTGTATATTTTGAGTCTGATGGAAATTACACCAATATAATACTTACGAACAAGCTACGCGGTATTATTTGCTTGAATTTAGCCCAGACCGAAAAAGTCCTTGAAGAGCGACTGAAAGAAAAAGCACGCTGCTTTGCCCGTATCGGCAAACGGTTCATCATTAATCTGAACTATGTTTACCAGATAAATGTCATCAAACAGCGACTCGTTTTAAGTGACTATTCATCATTTGCATTTCAACTGGAGATGTCCAAAGAAGCCCTGAAAAAACTGAAAGAAATATTTCTCAATATAAAATTCGCATAATAAAAACAATAATGCCATGGAACTTATCATAGGAAGAGAAGCCGGTGCATCCCGCCTGCGTATCAGCATAAACAACCAAGACCGTTTTTGGGGGAATGCCAACAGCGTACCCAAATCCGTCAGCCGCCAGCACTGTAAAGTGGTGACCGATGACAAAGGAGGCTATATCATTACCAATCTGAAACCCGAAAACGTCACTTACGTCAATGGTGTGCAAATCGAGTCCAAGCACATTTCCGGAAAAGACCGCATAGAGCTGGGGTCAGACCGTTACTTCATGGATATAGCGGCCATTATAAAAGGGCTGGGAGCATCAATACCCAAATCGTTCTCTATCCATCACCTACAAGAAGTATGGGACGAATTTCACGACACCAAACTCCAGATACAGATAAAAGAAAAGAAGTCTGCAGCAATCCGTTCTGTAACAGGCGTATTTTCCATGTCTGCCATTTTCTGCGGATTTATTCCGGGCATTGCCGACCTGCCGGTTTTGCGTGTCATTCTATATTCTGCAGGACTTTTATTGGCCATCTATTTCTTTGTGATAACCTACCGGTCATCTTCCACACTTCCCAGGTTTCTGGACGACCTTGATAAGAAATTTCATAAGGACTATGTATGCCCCAACCCGGAATGCCATCATTTCATGGGATATCAACAGTATGACGACCTGAAAAAGATGACGAGCTGCCCCTATTGTAAATCCAAATTTACCGAGAAGTAAGAATCCCTTGAAAAATGAGGGATTGATACCTTAAACCGCAGGGTTTATGTAGTATACTTTTTGAAATTTGCCATTGCATGCCTCTCTTTATATTTTTGTTGCAGAATAAGTTATAAACCATTAAAAATGAGCAACTATGAAGACTAAAAAAACAAACCAGGAAAGCACAAATTCCACACAGAAAAATGTGGAACAGAAAAGTTACAATTGGCAAAATGGCGCCAGTTCATCCATCGGAGCTGCAATAGGCGTAGCGGCCGGTTCAATGGCCCAGACAGCTTTTGCAACAGAGCCAGTCACCGAAGGACCGGTACAGCCTCCCCACACTGATACCCCTACAGTAACTTCGGAAGTACCTTTAACCAATGAGCCAATTGCCCCTCAGAAGCCTGATACCCCTGCCACACCTATCATGCCCGGAAACAGCAACGATGAACCGCATAACGAAGATACCATCAGTGTGGTCTCCTATGAAACGGTTACGTGCGAAGACGGCTCGCAAATGGATATAGCCGGTGTTATTGTCAACGGACAAGAAACTCTTGTCGTTGACATCGACCGGGATGGAATAGCAGATGCCATGGTGGCAGATATGGACAATAATGGAATAATTACAGACAATGAGGTCATCAATATAGAAGAGGCAGGCATTCGCATGGAAGGATTGTCTATGGCAACCACACAAGCAACCGGCGTAAACGAGGATGCTACATTGCTGGCAGACAATGACCCAATACCCGACTATATAAATGATGCCGACGTAACCGGCTACATGGCCTAATTCTATTCATCACACTATATTTACTAAAGCTATGAAACGAACAAATATAATCACATTCATCCTATTATTGGGAAGCACCTCCCTGCTCTACGCACACGATTTCACCGTCACCGGAAAAAGTGGAGAGAAATTCTTCTTCAACATTGAATATGCAAAGTTACTACAAAAAAGTGAAATGCGGAAAGATATAGTGATAGAATTGAGTTACAAGGGTTTTAGTTGAAGTGGCGAAAATTCGTGAAGCCATTACAATCCCTGCCAAAGCCAAATCCTGACGCCGCAACGTTACTTGTTCGTAACCATGCCCGAAAATGCGACAAACGGGTACGGATGACGAAACAAGACGCTAAGGAATAGTGAGTTACCGACAACTCACGCGAAAAATTTGCTTACGGAAAAAGATTGCGCCGTTCCTCCCCGTTTTGCGTACCGACACCGGACTCTTCACCAACTAATTTTGAAACCAAAAAAATTAAGGACGATGAAGAGTACATTTTCAGTAATCTACTATCTCAAGCGTCAGGTAGTGAAAAAAGACGGGAAAGTTCCCGTCATGGGACGCATCACGGTGGACGGCAGCCAGACGCAGTTCAGCTGCAAGCTGACTGTCGATCCGAAACTGTGGGACACCAAAGGGGGACGTGTCACGGGCAGAAGCACGGCGGCACTCGAAGCGAACCGTATGCTTGACAAAATGCGGGTACGCATCAACAGACACTATCAGGAAATCATGGAGCGTGACAACTTCGTCACGGCGGAAAAGGTGAAAAACGCCTTTCTCGGACTGGAACACCGCTATCACACGCTGATGCAGGTGTTCCGCCAGCACAACGAGGACTATGAGAAACAGGTGGAGGCAGGCATGAAAGCCAAAGGCACACTGGAAAAGTACCGTATCGTTTACAAGCACCTGCAAGAGTTCCTCGACATCCGCTACCATGTGAAGGACATCGCCCTGAAAGAGCTTACCCCGGCTTTCATCTCCGACTTCGAGATGTTCCTGCGCACGGACAAGCACTGTTGCACCAATACCGTCTGGTTGTACGTCTGCCCGCTACGGACGATGGTATTCATCGCCATCAACAACGAGTGGCTGACGCGCGACCCGTTCCGCGAGTATGAAATCAAGAAGGAGGAAACGACACGCAGTTTCCTTACCAAAGAGGAAATCCGCCTGCTGATGGAGGGCAAACTGAAAAACGCCAAACAGGAACTGTACCGTGACCTCTACCTGTTCTGCGCTTTCACCGGATTGTCATTCTCGGATATGCGCAACCTCACGGAAGAGAATATCCGCACCTATTTCGATGAACACGAGTGGATAAACATCAACCGCCAGAAAACGGGCGTGGTGTCCAACATCCGCCTGCTTGACATCGCCAACCGCATAATCGGCAAATACCGTGGACTGTGCGAGAACGGCAGGATATTTCCCGTCCCGCATTACAACACGTGCCTTGCCGGTATCCGTGCCGTCGCCAAGCGTTGCGGCATCACCAAGCATATCACGTGGCATCAGAGCCGCCACACGGCGGCCACAACGGTATTTCTCTCCAACGGCGTACCCATCGAAACGGTCAGTTCTATGCTCGGACACAAGAGCATAAAGACGACGCAGATTTACGCGAAGATAACCAAAGAAAAACTCAATCAAGACATGGAGATCCTTGCGGCAAGGTTGAACGGCATTGAGGAATTTGCAGGTTGTACCATCTAAAAAAGAGAAGCCATGAAGCGTGACATAATCATCATAGAGGACAAGGCGGTCAGCGTAACCGGTAACGAAGTGTGGATGACCGCCACCGAAATCGCCGGACTGTTCCATACGACCGTCCCGGCAGTGAACGCTGCCATCAAAGCAGTCCGCAAGTCGGACGTGCTTAACGACTACGAGTTGTGTCGCTACATGCAGCTTGAAAACGGGCTGTACGCGGACGTGTACGCGCTTGAAATCATCATCCCGGTCGCTTTCCGGCTGAACACCTACAACACCCACCTGTTCCGCACATGGCTGGTGGGAAA
>CEAG01008649.1_pt1 | contig 19884 bp, 17 predicted proteins | sample 554891 | NCBI WGS metagenome assembly CEAG01 (sample SAMEA3182116, study PRJEB8094) | gut metagenome | biome: human; feature: gut; material: Stool; isolation source: human stools | place: Canada | collected 2014-02-25
CGTCATGGTGAGAAGATGTATGAGACATTGCTTACCAATGAGGAATGTGCCAAGGCTGAAGATATGGGCAATTTCTATCGCGTTCCTGCAGATAATCGTGGATTGAACTATGACAAATTCTTCAAAGAGGGTGAAACGGAACGTAACACACTTACGGAGTTTAATTCTAATAATACTTATATATTGAATGTAGAAGAGACCAAGGCTAAAATAGCTGCTCTTGATTACATCAAAAAGGAATTGAGTGGTGAGGGTAATTTCGTACAATAATAGAGTTATGAATATTTTAGTTACTGGTGCCGGAGGTTTTGTTGGTAGAAATCTTTGTGCCCAACTTAATAATATCAAAAACGGAAAGGCTCGTTGTTATGGTGATCTGAAGATTGATGAAGTCTTTGAGTACGATCTCGATTCCACTTCCGAACAATTAGATGTATGGTGTCAGAAGGCCGGCTTTGTGTTCAACCTTGCCGGAGTGAACCGCCCCAAAGAGAATGACGAGTTCATGAAAGGCAATTTCGGTTTTGCAAGCACATTGCTTGATACACTGAAGAAACATCATAATACTTGTCCTGTCATGCTTTCTTCCAGTGCACAAGCTTCTCTGACAGGTCGTTTTGGCAACAGCGAATACGGTCGCAGCAAAAAGGCTGGTGAAGATTTATTTCTACAGTACGGTAAAGATACGGGAGCCAAAGTGCTGGTTTATCGTTTTCCGAACCTTTACGGCAAATGGTGTCGTCCCAACTACAACAGTGCTGTCGCTACATTCTGCAACAACATCGCTAACGACCTTCCGATACAAGTCAATGACCCACGTGTAGAACTGGAGCTGCTTTACATTGACGATCTCGTAGACGAGATGATTCATGCCTTGAAAGGCGAGGAACATCGTTGCGAGTTTGAAGGTCTTGATGTACATCCATTGGTGGATGGCAGATACTGTTATTGTCCGGTTACCCATAAGGTTACATTAGGTGAAATAGTTGATTTGCTGCATCAGTTTGCAGAAATGCCAAAGACGCTGATGATCCCTGAAATCCCGGCAGACTCGTTTGCCAAAAGGTTGTATAGCACTTATCTGAGTTATTTGCCCAAAGAAAAAGCAATCTTTGATCTGAAGATGAATGTAGATCAGCGTGGCTCATTTACAGAACTTGTACATACCTTGAACTGTGGCCAGGTAAGTATAAATATCTCAAAACCGGGTATTACTAAGGGTGAACATTGGCACAATACCAAATGGGAACAGTTTATTGTTGTCAGCGGTCATGGACTTATCCAACTCCGCAAGGAAGGTACAGACGAAGTGCTGAACTACGAGGTAAGTGGTGACAAAATACAATCCGTTATCATGCTTCCCGGATATACCCATAACATCATCAATCTCTCCGATACGGAAGACCTGGTAACGGTTATGTACTGCAATGAGATATTCAACCCGGATAAACCGGATACATACTTTGATAAAGTGAAAAAATGATCATGGAAAAACAACCCAAATTCGATTATTCAGATATAAAGTTCAAGGATAATGGTAAGTTGAAGCTTATCATCGTAGTGGGTACTCGTCCCGAGATTATCCGCTTAGCGGCAGTAATTAATAAATGTCGCCAGTATTTTGATGTTATTCTTGCCCATACAGGTCAGAACTATGACTATAACTTAAATGGAATCTTTTTCAAAGATTTGAAACTGGCAGAGCCTGAAGTATATATGGATGCTGTGGGCGATGATTTGGGAGCCACTTGTGGCAATATTATTAACTGTTCTTACAAACTCTTTGTACAGACAAAGCCTGATGGTGTGCTTGTGCTAGGCGATACTAATTCGTGTCTCAGTGTTATTGGAGCTAAACGCTTGCACATTCCTATCTTTCACATGGAAGCTGGAAACCGTTGTAAAGACGAATGTCTTCCAGAGGAGACCAACCGCCGTATCGTTGATATCATCAGTGATGTAAATATGGCATACTCAGAGCATGCAAGAAGATATCTGGCTGACTGCGGACTTCCTAAAGAGAGAACCTATGTCACAGGTTCTCCTATGGCAGAAGTGCTTCGCAATAATCTTGCTGAGATAGAGGTTAGTGATGTTCACCAAAGACTTGCTTTGGAGAAAGGTAAATACATTTTGCTCTCAGCACATAGAGAGGAAAATATAGATACCGAGAAGAATTTCTTCTCACTTTTCACTGCTATCAACGCTATGGCAGATAAGTATGATATGCCAATTCTTTATAGTTGTCACCCGCGCTCTCGCAATCGCTTGCAGGCTTCTGGTTTCCAACTTGATTTTCGGGTACAGGTACAACAGCCACTTGGCTTCCATGATTACAATTGCCTCCAGATGAATGCTTTCTGCGTAGTCAGTGATAGTGGTACACTTCCAGAGGAATCTTCGTTTTATGCATCTATCGGCAAGCCAATCTCTGCAGTATGTATCCGTACGAGTACAGAACGTCCGGAAGCTCTTGATAAGGCATGTTTCATTCTTTCTGGTATTGACACTAAGGGACTTCTCCAGTCGGTTGATCTTGCTGTTCAAATGACAAAAGATGGTAACCATGGTATTCCTGTTCCTAACTACACAGACGATGTATCTAATAAGGTCGTTAAGATTATTCAGTCGTATGTTGGAGTTGTCAACAAGATGGTTTGGCGTAAGGAGATTTAAACTCTTGTAAACAGTATTTTCCAATATACACGATTGCAAATTCAGACCACAACGGTATATATACAATGTTTTCCGTTGGATAAAAAATACTGCGGATGCCTTTATATCTTTTTTCCTCTATAAATGACAGCTACTAGTTGCTGTCTCATGAGGCAAATTTATGAATGATTTGTTGGATAATTTAGAAAGAACAGTTATAGGTCTAAAGTGCTACTTGAAAAAGAGAAATTGATTTCTGAATCAATTGAAATTATGTGTACTTTCAATATGCAATATTCGATCAGACGATTCATCAAATTAACAATTAACAAATTCTCTCGGCGACGTAGGAGACACTTTTACAAAGCTAACGTGACTAAAAAAATATTTAATTAATGTCAGATACATCAGCAAACAACAAACGAAATCTTGATGAAGTTTCTTTCATCAGACCTATCTTGATAGTGCTTTTGGTTTTTGTACATTGTTTTACAGTGTTCAATGGTGGCTGGCCTCCATTTGAAGGCTATAAGGATTGTACTGGCTATATGTGGTTCTCTAGAACTTGCTACAGTTTTATGTTGGAGACATTCATTTTTGTCTCTGGGTATGTTTGGGCTTATCAGGTTATAGATTTACAGAAGCGAAGTTCTCTTGGGATACTTGTGAAGAAAAAGGCTGAAAGGCTCATTTTGCCTTCTGTTGTGTTTAGTTTGGTATATTGGCAGCTGTTTAATGGTGATATTACGGATCTTGTAGGGGGAGGTAAAATAGTAATATCAGTATTATCTGGAGTAGGTCATCTCTGGTACTTGCCGGTTCTTTTTTGGTGTTTTGTATCATTGTGGATTGTGGAAAAATTAAAGATAAGCGATAAAGTAAAGCTATTCATCTTGTTAGTTTTGGCTTTACTACCTTATCCATATATCCCGTTCCAACTCTCAAGGCTCCCATATTATTTTCTATTCTTCTTTGCTGGATTCAAGGTATGGCAATATGGCGGATTGTTTAGGACAAATATCAGTAGTAAGAAGGTTCTTGCATCTTGGCTGCTCTTTGTCGTATCGTTTGTTGTACTTCGAATGCTGAAAAGTCATGTTGTAGAATTGTACTCAACAGCACCACTTGTAACAAAGGCAGGATTAAAGATTGTATCAACAATATGTCAGATAGGGTATTCGTCACTTGGTGTCATAGCAATATATTCAATGGCTGTATTGTTTACTAATACCCATAATCTCCCCAAATGTTATATAAATGCTGGTAGCTTGTGCTTCGGAGTATATGTATTTCAAGAATTTATTATCAAGTATTTATACTACTACACAGAACTCCCTGTGAAAGTTGGATATTTAGCACTTCCGTGGATTGCGTTTATAATCACATTAGTGTTGTCATTGTTACTATCTAAAACGACTAAATCTCTATAGAATGTCCTCTGTTAACTCAAAACAAATAGCCAAAAATACAATTTTCTTGTATATTAGAATGCTGCTTCTTTTGGCAGTTTCTTTATATACTTCACGAGTCATTCTCAAGGTGTTGGGAATTGACGATTATGGTATTTATAATCTCATTGCCGGATTTGTAATGTTCCTTGCTTTTATCAGTAATGCATTGGTTTCTGCAATGCAGCGGTATTTTAATGTTGCACTAGGAAAGAAAGATTTTCAGAATTATAAAGATGTATTCTCCATGAGCATTAACATACTTTTAGGGCTCTCATGTTTAATATTAATTTTGGGTGAATCTATAGGATTGTGGTTCGTAATGACTAGACTCAATATTCCTTCAGATCGATTTGAGGCTGCAATATGGGTATATCAGATTTCACTATTTACATTTGTTGCAAATACATTACGCACTCCATTCCATGCATCTATTATCGCTCATGAAAAGATGTCGTTCTATGCGTATGTAAGTTTGTTTGAAGTTTTTGTACGACTTGGTATGGTATTCTTGTTGATGATTATTCAAGGAGATCATCTTATCATGTATGCATTGCTGTATTTGGTGGTAATAGTATTAGTGAACACCATTTATATGCTATACTGTCGTAATAATTTCCAAGAATGTCGCTATTCGTTAAAAAAAGACAAAGCACTATTTAAGGACTTAATTGGCTTCTCAGGTTGGACTTTGTTGGGGCAAGCTTCCGTTGTGGTAAAGAATCAGGGAGAAGCTATTTTTGTTAATAAATTCTTTACAGTAGCTACCAATGCTGCTATGGGAGTGGCTGCTCAGGTTGCAAATGCACTTGAAATGTTTGTCTCTAATTTTCAGACTGCATTTAACCCACAACTGATTCAGAGCCATGCTTCAAAGGATTATATAGCTCACAGAGATCTATTGTTTAGAGCTTCAAAGTTTTCTTATTTCCTATTGTTGATAATGTTGGTTCCTATTGTTTCAAACATTGATTTTATTTTGAATTTATGGCTTGCTGAAGTTCCGGAATACACAAATTATTTTATTGTCTTCATTTTGATATCATACCTGTTTAATGCTTTGAGTACTCCATTTGTAACGTCTATATTTGCCACAGGCAATATAAAAGGTTATCAAATTGCACTAACAGTAATATTTGTGTGTGGGCTTATTACTACATTTTCCGTGTTACAAATGGGGGCAAAACCTTATTCTGTATCAATCGTCTCAGTTTTTATTCAGTTCGCATTGTTGTTATGTAGGCTTTATTATGCGCATAACCATGTTGGTGTGTCGTTTAGACGATTTATTTCCGATGTTGGTGTTCCGATAAGTTTGGTAACTATTTTGTCAATAATTCCACCTTGTTTTTTATATAGTTGGCAGGATAATGTGCTAAAAGTAATTTTTGCAATAGGAATGGAAATATGTTACATCGGATTGCTCATTTTTTTTATTGGTATGAAAAAAAGTGAAAGAAAATATATTATTAACACATTAAAAAACAAACTTGTATGACATTTATTGGATATATAATAAGAGAATGTGGGCGTATTCTTCTAAAAGAAGGTTACAGAGAGCATTCTGATCTGCTCTGGGGAATTCGGTTATACAAAATTACCCCCTCCTATTTAAAGAAGTCTCAAGTTGGATGTTTTTTAGAAGTCGTGCACCTATTTAGATATTGGAGTGCATTCCCTGATACATATTTTCGTTTTGAGATGTTTATGAAAGACTACACCGATATAGATAAAATGAAGTCTTTCATTCCTCAGGAGGTATATAATTTTTATTCTACAGATAAAGACTCTCGTTATCACTTACTGATTGATGATAAAATTCTTTTCCACGACTTTTGTTGTATTATGGCCTTCCCGTTCCTACTCGCTTTTTTATTTTTAGGAATGGACAATTTAGGAATGGGACTGAGTTATTGACGGATAATGATGTAGATCGTATAATATCTAGTATTACTGATGACAGAATATTTGTGAAGAGATTTACTGGAGGTGTTGCTTTTGGAATTTCAATCTTCAAAAAAATAGAGAATGGCATTTATTCTGATTCTGATGGCGAAAAAGTATGCGCGTCTCTAATCCGCAGGAAATTTCAGGGACAAGATTATATTTTTGAGAAACAGATTGTTTAGGAGCCAATTCTCAGTAAGTTTAACCCAGATACCATCAACACTATTCGTGTACTTACATATAAGAGTAGAATAATATCTGCAACTGTTCGTTTTGGCGGAAAAGGTGAGTTTGTGGACAACGTATCTGTAAATGGTGTAGCTGTAAGTCTTGATATAGAAACGGGAAAATTAGGCGAGTATGAAATGAAGATGGATTCTACAGTAGAACACTTCTTTGAACATCCAGGTAGCCATTTGCGCATCAAAGATACGTGCGTAACTCAATGGATAGAGGTAAGAAAAATCGTTAACAAAACTTTGGAATATTTGCTATGTTTTAATAGAATTGGTTTTGATATAGCAACGACCTCCTGCGGACCAGTAATTTTGGAAGTTAATATAGGAGCTGGTGTTAACCTTTCTCAAATGGGCGGAGATTATGGCATAGCAAAATTCTTTATTTCATAAAAAAAAACTAAATGAAAAGAAATAATCAATACTTGTACAAAAAATGAACTTTATAGATAATAATACAATGAATTGTTATGAATGTGGCTGTAGTATTTGGAAATGACCACACTAATAGTGTGGGTGTCATCCAATCTTTAGGAAAAGCTGGATATAAGTCAATAGGATTATTGTTTGGAGGTAAATCAGATTTTGTAATTAGTAGTAAATATACCAGCGGAATAATAACAGCTAAAGATCCGCAGGCGTGCATTGATAAATTATTTGCAAATATTCCTGTTAGCGACTTGAAAATTCCTATCATTGCATGTTGCGACATGGCAGCTTTGACTTTGGAGCGTAATAAGGACAGGTTGAAGGAATATTTTGTATTTGAACACTCTACTCACTATTCTCTTGAATATCTTGCAAAGAAAGAAAATCAAGTTCGAATGGCAACTGAAGCAGGATTCAATGTGCCGAAGTCATGGAACCTTCAGGATAGTAAAGAAATTCCAGTAGATGTTTGCTATCCATGCTTGATTAAGCCTCTTATTAGTTGTGAGGGTGCAAAGAGTGATATTCGTGTATGCCGTACAAGAGAAGAATTAGAGCAGAATCTTAATAGTCTTGAGTACACTAAGAATGTACTTCTTCAGCAGTATATTGAGCGAGATTATGAGATAAGTATCTTAGGATGTGGGTTGTCATCGGGAAAGTGCATTATTCCTGCAGTGGAGAATAAACTCACACTTTATCCCAAGTATGTAGGTTTGGAGTGTTTGGCCAACATACAGTCTCTTGAAGAAGGCCCAATCAAAGCGAGTATTGAGAATCTGATCGCTACTACAGGTTATGTTGGCTTGTTCTCAGTTGAGATGATGCATTGTAAAAATGACGATAAATTCTACTTTACAGAAATCAACCTCCGCAATGATGGGGCAGAAGCATTAGTTACTAAGTATGGTGCAAATCTTCCGCTCAACCATGTTGAGGATTTGATGGGATTACCGCTTACGGAACAGACAGAATATCACCCAGGATATTATATTTGGGATATGCACCATTTTTTGTCCCTAATACATCGCGATATTAACATTATTACATGGATCAAAGATATTAAGAAGTCTAATGGCTTTATGCTTTATTTCAAGGAAGACAAAAAGCCATTCTTTAAGCAATACTCAAACTGGATTTTGTCGAAACTTCATTTAAGAAAGAATGAATCATATAAGTAAAACAATAATAATTGGAACGAATCACCACAATACGCTCGGCATGGTGAGAAGTTTTGGAGAGGAAGGCCAGAAGGTTGTTCTTTACATATATGGATCCCATAGCAGTTATATTGCAAGTTCTGTTTATGTAGAGAGTGTATCATACTTTGCTACGGTATCCGAGGCTATTGATGCTGTTGCATTATATGAAGATAGGTCTGGTAAGAAACAATTAGTAATAGCTTGTTCCGATGAGGTGTCTTCATTAATGGACTCTCGTTATGAAGAGATGATTGCAAAATGTTATTTTTTTAACGCAGGTGAAGCAGGACGAATTACTTCCTTTATGGATAAACAGAAGCAGCTTAATTTGGCTAAGGACTGTGGATTCTCGGTTCCGTCTTCAATAGATGCATTTCCTAAGGATGTTAATTTTAAGGCAGTTAATTATCCTTGTTTTGTAAAACCTCGAGCCAGCATTTATGGTGGAAAAAAAATTAGCGTTTGTCATTCACAAGAAGAACTCAAGGACGCTCTTACCCAGTATAATCCTGAATATAATGTCCTTGTGCAAGATTATATTCGTAAAGAATACGAAATAGTGATACTGGGGTTATCAATAGGAGATAAGATTCTTATTCCTGGCTTTATCCAAAAACATAGAGAGGAAAGGGGAGGTACAACTTATTCAACGGTAAGGCCAATCTCAGAATTGAACAAAAAGGTTGTTGAAGCATGCAGGCAGATGGTTATGAATATTGACTACCAAGGATTGTGGGGAATTGAATGTATTAAGCAAGGTAATGATTATTTCTTCCTTGAAATCAACATGCGTAATGATGCAACAACATACGCAATGAAAGTAGCAGGAGTCAACCTACCATACTTGTTCCAGCAGATGATAGAGCATCCAAATAGAGATCCAAATATCAAGCTTGTTAGAACTATCAGTTCAATGGTTGAATTCAATGATTTCAACTTTGTGTTGAAAAGAAAGGTCGGTTTGTTCAAATGGACTGACGAGTTCAAAGGAGCAGAATGCAAATATTTCCATTCAAATGCAGATCCGAAGCCTTGTAAACTGATGAAGGCTGATTATATAAAATTTCTACGAAAGCGAATACTGAAATTCTAATATGGGCATTTTTAGAAATATTAAAGAGTCGCTAGTCCATTATACTTGGGATTTAGCATACTTTGAATACAATAGTGAGATTATTACTCATGGGGTAGATTTTCGCAAAATCCATATTGTTAAGAATCCATATAATAAAAAATGGTTTGCTGACCCATTTATACTGCGAGATACTGAACGGGAATTGGCTCTCTTGGTAGAGGAATTCGATTCGACTGTGAAGAGAGGAAGAATTGCTCTAGTTGTGATTGACAAAACCAAGGATTTAATTATATCTTGCGATATTATTCTGGATTTGCCAACTCATTTATCTTTTCCTGTAATATATCGAATAGATGATAAGGTGATCGTACATCCAGAAAACTCTGCCTCAGGAGCCTCATATATGTATGAGTTCGACGAATCTTTAAATAAGTTAGATAATCCTGTTAAGGTGTTGAACGAACCTATTACAGACGCGGTCATTATTAGAAAGGAAGATGAGTACAAGATGTTTGCAACCCGAGTTCCTGAGTCTAATGGCTGCAATCTAAGAATGTATGTGGCAAAGGAGTTTATGGGGCCATATTCTGCAAAAGATGTAGAAGAATATCCTCACTGCCGAGCTCGAATGGCAGGTCAATTCGTTACAAATAATGGAAAGGTAATCAGGCCTGCACAAGACTGCGAGGGTGCTTATGGTAAGGCTGTTATCTTCTATGATGATCATAAAGAACTAGGAGAAATACGGCCATCAACCTACAAATATGCAGGTGTTCATACTTTTAACAAACTTAATAATACATGTATCATTGATATTAAGCGATTTGATTATCCATTGTTTGTGTATTTGAAAGACAAGATAAAGGGACTGATATGGGCAAGATAATCAATAATGATTACACATTTCTTAATTATGCACTAGCATTGTTTTTCTTGGCATCTCCAATAGAATCTATCGCGTTGTCTGAGGGATTCTCTATTGCAAAATTCTCTGCATTGATGGTTCTCCTGGGATGGGCTACACAGGGATTTAAGACTAAACAGTCATTGATGATTCGAAGTTTTGTGATGCTGGCTATATATGCTTCTTTGACAATATTATGGTCTATAGAAAAGTCTAACTCAACTAATCAAGTGTTGATGTTTCTTTGGCCAAGCATTATTGTTGCTGTGGCTATGAATTATTCCATTCGATGTAATGAAGACATATATTTGTATCTTAAAGCCTATATTATGGGTTGTCTTATCTCGACGGTTTCAACTTTTATGTTTAGAGATGTGGCCTTAGCAGCAGCAGAATTTGCAGGTCAGGAGCGCCTTACGGCTTTTGGGCAGGATCAGAACACTTTGGCATTTCTCCTATGTGTCGGATTTACTATTGTTTTAGATTATTTTCGCAGATCTCAGAATGTAAAGTACAGATACGCATGTTTAGTATTCTTGGTTGCTTTCGTTGTGGTTATATTATCCACAGGATCTAGAACCGGCCTTCTCCTTACTGCCTTTGTTTTTAGTTTGTATTTTCTATCAAGTGGGAGTGTGAGAAATTTTATACTGATGATCCTATTGATTCTTTTACTCTCTCCTGTGATATACAATTATATACCAGAATCAATTTGGAATCGTTTTTTAGAAACTAATGATTTGATTGAAAATGGAAATTTTTCAGATAGAGGAGATATTTGGTCTTCTGGATTGTCTGCACTTTTAGAAGAGAATTTTGTCTTAGGTGTAGGGTACTCGAATTTCAGCACAATGCTAAGGCAGCATTTCGGTTGGCAGATGGCTTCTCACAATACATATCTTTCATACTTAGCAGACTTTGGAATTATTGGCTTTTCAATATTTCTGACTGTGCTTTATCGATTGTTTAAAATAGTATGGGGTATATATAAGTCAAACAAGGATATTTATATTCTTGCCTATATTATTCCCTTTTTTGTTGTAATGTTTGTCTTGGAAACAGAGTACAAACGCTGGTTATTTATTTATGGAGTAATATTAGAGTCATACTATAATTTGAATTATATAAATAATTATTCAAACAAATGAAGATACTGCAAGTATTACCGACTTTAGGTTCAGGTGGTGCAGAACACTTTACTGTTGGATTAGTCAACGAATTGATTCACCAAGGTTACGAATGTGATATTGTTACTCTGTTTGATGTAGACAAGGATAACTACCTGTTGAAAGAGCTTAGTTCTAAGTCGCATCACAGTTCACTTCATAAGAAAGCAGGCTTTGATTGGGAATGCTATCATAGACTGTATAAGTTTATCAAGAAGGGTGGTTATGAGGTGGTTCATGCCCATGTGGGATCCATTCCTTACATACTCTTATCCGCAATGCTCCTCAGGAAGGTGAAATTTGTGGCAACTATTCATTCTGAGGCAAGAAGGGAGGCTGGCAGAAACATTATGAAGTGGAGCCGCTTTATAATGTTCCAGCATCATAAGTGTACACCTGTGACTATTTCTGACGAGTCCAAGGTGTCTTTCGATGAATATTACAAGATGGATGCTCCAATGGTGTATAATGGCGTTCCTCAATATTCAGCCAAGTGTATGGCTCCGTTGGTAGATAATAATGATCAGTTGCTATTCATTCATCCTGCAAGTTGTCAGAAGGTGAAGAATCAGGAACTCTTGATAAAGGCTTTTGCAAAGTTGGTGAAGGACTATCCTAATGTGAAGATGCTTTGGTTGGGCAGTAATGAAACCTTCAAGTCATTGTATGATACGCTGGTGCCTGATATGGTTTCGCAATTTAAGTATGTGGGAACAGTTCCTAATGTGCGCGACTACCTTGCTCAGGCCGATGCAATGTGCTTATCATCGAAAATGGAAGGTATGCCAATGACCATTATTGAGGCATTCTCAGTAGGGTGTCCTGCGCTTTGTACTCCAGTAGGAGGAATCCTAAATATGATTGAAGATGGAAAAAATGGAATGTTGTCAGCAAGTCTTTCTGTGGAAGACTATTATTTAATGTTGAAACGATTTTGTAAACTACCATCAGAGCAGAAGAAACAGATGCGACTTCAGGCAAAGGAATCTTTTGCGAAGTATTCTATAGATAATACGGCAAAGGGATATTTGGAAGTGTATAAAAAGTAAGTAACATGAAGATAATTGGTTTATTCCCCCTAACTGGTAATGGTGGTATTGCTTCTTGGACAAAGAAGTTTACAAAGACTTTTCCTGATGAAGCGCATCAGTTCACCTTCGTGGATGTTTCGCCTTCTGTGCCAAGAGCAGGCGGATTGAGTGAGACTTTCCTGTTTCGTGCCTTCTCGGGTTTAACTGCAATGTTTAGAATACTCAGAGAATTGAAAGGTGTACTGAAGAAGGATAAGTATGACATCATGCATACCACCACCAGCGGCAATATCGGCTCTCTTCGTGACTATTGTGTGGCAAAGCTTTGCAAGAAATATGATGTGAAGAGTATCATGCATTGTCGGTACGGCTGTATCACAGAGGATATTCAGTCAAGTGGTCTTGTAGGCAAGTTGCTTCGTAAGTCGATGAATGAGTTTGACCAGATATGGGTACTCGACTCGCGCTCGTACAATACGCTCAAAGGTATCGAAAATTTAAAGGATAAGGTATATCTCACGCCAAACTCTATAGATGTAACTGAAGAAATGAATCCTGTACCTAAGAAGTATAAGCGTGTGGCTTTTATCGGTAACCTTTATCCAACGAAAGGTCTCTACGAATTGGTGGATGCTTGTAGGCTTACTGATGTGAGGCTAGATATTATTGGACCTGGATCGGATGAGGTGGTTGCCAATGTCAAGAAGATGGCTGGCGAGAAGTTGGATAAGTCCATCTTCATTCATGGTCGATTATCTAATCTAGAGGCAGTAAAATTCATGCACGATGTAGATATTGTGGCCTTGCCTACTTACTATCCTTGGGAGGCATTTCCTATTTCTATTATTGAGGCGATGAGTCTTACTAGGATGGTAATCTCTTGTCCTCGTGCTGCTGTTAAGGATATGCTTACCGACCTCGAAGGCAAGCCTTGTGGTATGTTGGTAGAACCGAAATCTACTGTTGCTATTGTAGAGGCTATCAACTGGTGCCAGACCTACAAAGAGGAAGCAGACAAAATGTGCCAGAAGGCATACGAGAAAGTGAATACCTGCTATAGGAAAGAAGTGGTTTACGATCTCTACAGGTCGCTATATGCTAAACTGGTATGATAAGGACAAGAGAAGATCTGAAGTTTTACCTTCAGGAGGATGCTAAGGCTAACCGTATGGACGTATGCTCCCTGTTGAAGTATTGGGTGCGCCTGTTCATCGGTAGTGAGTCGGCTCATGTGTATAAGTATCTAAAGGTATTGCGCTATTGTGAGTATCATTGTAACAATAGTGGTTTCTTCCACAAGATGCTATATAGGTATTATAAGGTACGTTTGCATAGATTGGGCTTTAAGTACAATATCCGTATTCCTGAGAATGTATGTGGATATGGATTGAGCATACTGCATATTGCTGGCTGTGGTGGCTGTCTGGTCAATGCCAAGAAAGTTGGTAACTATGTTAAATTGCAGACAGGTGTACTTTTCGGCAACACCAACCACTCTGAGGACGAGAAACCGATTATTGGTAATAATGTCGGCTTTGGACCAGGAGTAAAGGTATTGGGTAAAGTTACTATTGGTGATAACTGCTTCATTGCAGCCAATGCTGTAGTGGTGAAGGATATGCCGGCAAATGCTATCGTGGGTGGTGTGCCAGCAAAGATTATTAAAATGATAGAGTTAAAATGAGCATGTTGTCAAAACTGAAAAATAATTCATTTTTAAGGGGCTTATGCTTTTCGATGAGAAGCATAGGAAACCACTTTGTAGTATGCAAGAAGAAATTTGCTCAATATTCTGACAATGTGGTTGTTACCCCTCCTCTGTGTATAGGTAATTACAAGAATGTATATCTTGGCGAAAAGGTTTGCATTGGCGCAAATGCCTATATTTCCGCCCTCAATGCTAGATTTATCTGCAAAGGCAATTGTGCGATAGCAGAGAATCTGACGGTTCATACCGGTAATCATGCGCGAGTGGTCGGAACCTTTGTAAGTGATATTACAGAATCCACCAAACCAAAAGGCTTGGATGAAGATGTCATTGTGGAAGAGGATGTTTGGATTGGATGTAATGTCACACTCCTCTCTGGAGTTACCATTGGCAGAGGATCGACCGTGGCTGCTGGTGCTGTAGTTGCTAAAACGATGCCTCCTTATTGCATCTGTGGAGGAGTACCTGCCAAGTTCATTAAGTTCTATTGGACAATAGATCAAATCCTGGAACATGAGGCAAAGTTGTATTCTGAAGAGGAAAGATATACCCGTGAACAGCTGGAAGAAATTTTTGTCAAGTGGCAGAAGAGGTAAAAGGAAACACTACAGAAACTCACTATGATATACTTCATGGCAGATGTGTTCGCTAGTCCGACCTACGCAGATATGTTCCCGATGGTCAATCTCGTAGCCTTGGCTTACGGCACGACAACGATAACGTATCGCACAGATGGATTACTAGAAGCACATTACCCTTCGGATGTGGCATGGGCATCAATATGGGGGTTGTACTACTGGTGCTGGAAGCAAATAGTAACAATAAGAATGAAATAAGAAAATTAAATATATGAGGGATAAAAAGACAATTCTGTTTGTGTGTCAGTACTTCTATCCAGAGGTGTTTCGTGGTAACGATATCGCTTTTCATTGGGCAGAATATGGGCATGACGTGCATGTGGTGACGGGCATTCCTAACTATCCCGATGGGGTGTTTCATAAAAGTTATGGGTTCTTCAAGAGACGTCACGAAGTGGTAAATGGTGTGTGCGTGACACGTCTACCTATCTTCCCTCGTGGAAACAGCAAAATCATGCTGATGTTGAACTATTTCAGTTACTACATTGTGGCATGGGTGTATATTTTGTTTCATGCCATCAATCATAAGTATGACTTTGTGTTTGTACAGCAACTGTCGCCGGTGATGATGTCGGCTCCAGGTGTGCTGTACAAAAAACTGCGGAAGGTACCTCTTTATACTTGGGTGTTAGATTTGTGGCCTGAGAGTCTGTCGGCTGCGGGGGGGATCAACAATAAGTATATTTTGGGGGGCTTTAAACGTTTTGTGAAGAGCGAGTATAAGTACTCGGATAAGATATTAACGAGTTCGAAGAGCTTTGATCAGAGTATCATGGAATATGGGGAATACAGGGATAAAATTGTATATTTTCCGCAGTGGAGCGATGGTAGTTCGGTGAGTTCGGGAAACGGTATAATCAAGGATAACATGAATCTGACGAATATCTTGAAACAGAAGGGTATTGACGAAGCTAAGGTTTTTGATAAAGATAGTTTCAAGGTGATGTTTGCTGGTGCAGTGGGGGAGGCTCATGGTATGGAGTGCAATCTGCAGGCGGCTTTGTTGACTAAGAAGCGTAAGGATATCAAGTGGGTGATTGTAGGCGATGGTCGAAAGCTACCTTGGGTACAGCAGTTTGTAAAGGATAATGGTTTGGAGGATACAGTTTATCCTTTGGGACGATTCCCTTCGGAGACGATGCCTCTGTTCTTCGAGACGGCCGATGTGATGCTTGTGTCACTTACCGATTCGCTTCTATTCAACCTCTATGCTCCGGCAAAAATCAGTAGCTATATGGCTTCGGGTAAGCCTATCATCTCATGTTTGAATGGCGAAGGTGCAGAGGTGGTAAAGACTGCCGAATGTGGTTGGCATGTGCCAGCTGGCGATGCGGAGAAACTTGCAGCCCTTGTTCTATATCTTGCAGATATCGACAAAGCAATTCTTGCTTCAAAAGGTCAGAATGGACTTCGGTTCTATAAGGAGAACTTCCAGAAAGAGAAGTGCCTGTGGAAGCTGGATGAAATCGTGGGACTGAAATAGAAAAAACAGATAGAGTTATGAATACATGCTTAATCTACGGAATCATTTTTGTGATTCTGCTTGCATTAGAATTGGCATACTTCAAGATTGCCAACAAGTTTAATATCATAGATAAGCCCAATGAGCGTTCAAGCCACTCGACCATTGTGCTGAGAGGAGGTGGAATTATTTTTCTATTGTCGCTTTGGATATGGTCGGCTTTTTTTGGTTTTCAATATTTGTGGGCATTGTTGGCTGTATCATTGATTGCTGGGGTGAGCTTCATAGATGATATTCGCTCGCTGCCAGACAGTGTGCGACTGGTAGCTCAGTTCATTGCTATGGCGATGATGTTTTATCAGTTGGATATCCTGCATTGGGATATGTGGTGGATTGTTTTCCTTGCGCTCATTGTTTGTGTGGGAGCATCAAATGTTATCAATTTCATGGATGGAGTAAATGGCATCACGGGAGTGTACGCGATGGTATCGTTGATTCCGTTGGCTATATTGAATTCAAATGCTAACTTAGGCTCAAATTTGCTGGGAGGATTTATTGACCAGAGTTTAGTTTATGTAGTGATATTGGCAGATTTAGTGTTCTGCCTGTTCAACTTCCGTCCGAAGGGTAAAGCTAAGTGCTTTGCTGGCGATGTGGGGTCGATTGGTGTGGCGTATATCCTGCTTTTCATGATCGGCTCGCTGATTCTTACGACAGGAGACGTAACTTACCTAATCTTCCTGCTGGTGTATGGAGTGGACGGATGCTTGACGATTATTCACCGTATTATGTTGCATGAGAATCTGGGTGAGGCTCATCGTAAGCATGCCTATCAGTTGATGGCTAATGAACTGAAGATTGGTCATGTAAAGGTGGCGACCCTGTATGCTTTGCTTCAGTTAGCTATATCACTTGGTTTTATATACCTGTGTCCGAATACGGTTGTAGCCCACTGGATTTACCTCGTCTTTGCCATTGTAATTCTTGCCATGACTTATGTATTGTTTATGTTGAAATACTATCACTTACATGAAGAGTATTTGGCAGATATTAAAAAACATTGAACCATGATACAGATAGACAAAAAACTGATTTCTGAACTATTCGATAAAGCGTTGGTTAATCCGCGTCTCCGTATGAATTATGACCTGCGTACAAGTTCTAACGATGGTGGTCAGCGTATGTTGAATGCCTTGATGCCCGGAACAGTCGTACCAATCCATCATCATCCCCACAGTAATGAGAATGTCATTCTTCTGTGTGGTAATTTGGTAGAGATATTGTATGATGAAGAGGGTAATGAAATAGAGCGTGTACATCTCAATCCAACGGTCGGTAAATTCGGTTGTGTAGTTCCTGTCGGAGTATGGCATACAGTTGAAGTCTTTGAACCGTCAGTCATCTATGAAGCAAAAGACGGCCAATATGGCAGGGATGGAAGTGAAACTTTTGATGAGTATATGACAAAGAAGTCATCTGAACCATCAGAAGCATTTACCTTCTCAAACTCTCTTGGTGACCTCAAGAAGAAGATTGAGTATCTTATTGGTATGGAGCGTCAATCCGGTGCTATGGATGTAATCTCTCCTCTCTACGTTTCTCGCATGCTGAATGTGCCCTTCGATCAGGTAGAGTCTGCAATGAAAGAGATAGGAGTATACTAATGTCAACAAAGATGATTTTACGTACATTTCCCATGAAAAAATGATGAGTATTATGTCGTTTACATACTGTAGTAGTTGGATTTAGTTCATAAAGAGTCACTTTCGTGTGATCGCCTTCTGTGATAATTTAAGAGATATGTCTCAGAAAAATATCATTCCCGAATTAGTATACTTAACTCTTGAATAGGATAAAATTTGTCATCGGAAGATCAATTGAAACATGCTGGAAGAGTGAAAATTGAAAATGTCCCTTGACATAGCGGAGATGAGAGACAGAGATGAACACACCAGAGGGCGAAAGAAGGAAGTGTAGGATGATTAGTAAGGGTACCTTGTGCCTTGTTTATCCGATTACGATATAAAAAAAATACCCAAGAATTTCAATATTATACTCTACTGACTGAGCGAAATGGGGGCTCGGTTTTGTTAAGAATTGTATAACCCTACTAAGAAAGAAATATATGAAACGATTGAAACAATTATTCTATTGCGTATTGGCGGCATTTATGTTTACTGCCTGTCAGTCTTATAAAAAAGTACCTTACCTGCAGGATGCTGAAGTGGTATTGTATAGTACTCAGAATGAGCAACTATATGATGCAAAGATTATGCCTAAAGATTTGTTGACGATTGTAGTGTCGTGTACTAGTCCTGAATTGGCGGCACCTTTCAATCTAACAGTGGCTACACAGAATAATGCAGCTTTGAGTTATGCCACTACTCAACCTGTTCTGCAGCAATATCTGGTGGATAATGAAGGTAATATAAACTTTCCGGTATTGGGCGAACTTCATGTGGGCGGATTGACCAAGAAGGCGACTGAACAGATGATTGTGGAAAAACTGAAACCTTATATAACAGAGATGCCTATTGTAACGGTACGTATGGTGAATTATAAGATTTCCGTGATTGGTGAAGTTGCCCGTCCCGGTACATTCACGATTTCCAATGAGAAGGTGAATGTTTTGGAAGCTTTGGCCATGGCAGGAGACATGACTGTATATGGTTTGCGTGATGATGTTAAGCTGATACGGGAGAATGCTAATGGTAAACAGGAAATTATCCCTTTGGATCTGAATAAGGCGGAGACTATTCTTTCTCCTTATTACTATTTGCAGCAGAATGATATTATCTATGTGACTCCCAATAAGGCAAAAGCCCGAAATTCAGACGTGGGAAATAGTACAAGCTTATGGTTCTCTGCTACTTCGATCCTTGTTTCTATTGCCAGTTTGTTGTTTAATATCCTGAAATAAAAGAAAGAGTTATGAAAGAAGCAAATCAAAACAGTAAGGAACGTGAAATAGCTGAGGAACAGATCGATTTCCGGGCACTGCTTTTTAAATATATTATTCACTGGCCTTGGTTTGTAGGGGCGGTGTTGCTATGTTTGGTTGGTGCGTGGTTTTATCTGCATTGGGCTACGCCTATTTATAATATTTCAGCCACCGTGCTTATGAAAGATGAGAAGAAGGGTGGAGGTGCAGGACTCTCTTCGGAGTTGGAGGATATGGGATTAAGCGGTCTGATGACTTCCTCCAAAAATATTGATAATGAGTTGGAAGTTTTGCGTTCGAAAACGCTCGTTAAAGAGGTGGTTAATCAATTGGGGCTGTATATAACTTATGCAGATGAAGATGAATTTCCGGCTAAAGGTTTGTATAAGACATCTCCGGTACAAGTAAGTTTGACACCTCAGGAGGCTGAAAAACTAAGCTCTCCGATGGTAGTGGAAATGACACTACAGCCTAAAGGTAGTATGGATGTGAACGTGACTGTAGGTGAGAAAGGATATCAGAAGCACTTTGAGAAATTGCCTGCTATCTTCCCGACTGATGAGGGTACGTTGGCTTTCTTTCAGGAAGTTGATTCGGTAGCTTTGCAGGATGGGACGAAAGTTCCTCGTATAGAGAAGGACGTGCGTCATATAACTGCGACTATCAACAAACCGATGAGAGTGGCAAAAGGATATTGTAACAGTCTGTCTATTGCACCTACTTCTAAAACTACTTCTGTGGCTGTGATTTCATTAAAAAATTCCAGTTTGCAGCGTGGGCAGGATTTTATCAACCAGTTGCTTGAAATGTATAATCGCAATACGAATAATGATAAAAACGAAATTGCTCAGAAAACAGCAGAGTTTATTGATGAACGTATTGGTATTATCTCAAAAGAACTGGGAAGTACGGAAGCGGATTTAGAGACTTTCAAGCGTGATGCGGGTATCACAGATTTGACGAGCGAAGCTCAGATCGCTTTGGCCGGTAATGCTGAGTATGAAAAGAAGAGTGTGGAGAACCGTACTCAAATCAGCCTGGT
>CEAG01021222.1_pt1 | contig 19787 bp, 17 predicted proteins | sample 554891 | NCBI WGS metagenome assembly CEAG01 (sample SAMEA3182116, study PRJEB8094) | gut metagenome | biome: human; feature: gut; material: Stool; isolation source: human stools | place: Canada | collected 2014-02-25
CATACGACTTAGAGCGCACGATCTGCGACGTAATTCGCAGCCGCAACAAGCTTGGAACAGAAACGTTTCACGCCGCATTGAAGTTGTATGCGGCAGATCCCAAAAAGGATCTGAACAAACTGAACTTTTATGCAAAACAGATGCGGGTGGCCAATGTTCTGCGACAGTATTTGGAGGTGACCAACTATAAGAAGTCAAGGGGAAATTGAAAAATTTTCATCTGGTCAAAAAGGGCGCAGAAAACCAAGCCCTCTTCCGAGGACTTCAAAAAAAGTTGATCATGGGTCAGCGAACGAGATCCGGGTTATAGGACAATTCTTTCGTCGGTGGACAAAGGGATACACAATAAAACAACCAAATATGGACTGCCAACCTACTGAAATTACCGTTCTAATGAGACATAGGGCGGTTTTTTCATAGGCGGAGGAAGGAGGTATCCCTACAAGCGGGGCTTGACTGCAAAAGTCAGGCCCTTTTTTCATGACATCAAATAAGAAGGAGGAAATGCGAATGGCCGATGAAAAAGCAAAAATCGTAACTGACGCAACCGGGCCGGGCTCTGGCCCTGCCCCGGCCCAGCCCGAAGTGGACGCACAGGTTTCCAAGCAGGAGCAGTCCGCTCCCGAGGCTCCAACCCCGGATAAGACCGAAGCTCCCGCACAGGAGGCTCCAGCACAGGACAAGGCCGCAGACGCTCCCAAGGAGCAAAAGGCCGCCAGCGTGTCGGTCTTTAACTTCTCTGAAATCATGGCCGAGAAGAAGGCCACGGAGCGAGCCGCCGACCAGCAGGAGGCAAAACCTTTAGCGACTATTCCCACGGTTTCCGTATAAACAGAAGCTGTCATACGGCACTCAAATATGTGCAGAAATATTTTACGGGGACAAAGTGGTTCGTTGAGGGAGATATAAAGGGCTGTTTTGACAACGTAGACCATCATGTGTTGATTGCTATTTTGCGAAAGCGGATTGCAGATGAATATTTCATCGGTCTGCTCTGGAAGTTCTTGAAAGCTGGATATATGGAGGATTGGAATTATCACAATACTTATTCCGGCACTCCGCAAGGCTCCATCATCAGCCCTATCCTGGCAAACATCTACATGAACGAACTGGACAGTTATATGGCAGAGTATGCAGAGAAATTCAACTGCGGAAACCGCCGTAAAATCAATCCTGCGTTCAAGAAGAAATTGGATGTCTGCCGTGGGAAAGAACAAAGGCTTAAAAGAAATATCTCTAAAATGAGCGTGGAAGAAAAAGAGGGCTTAATTGCAGAAATCCGGGAACTGCGGCGTAGTCTGAAATCTATACCGTATAGCGACCAGATGGACGATAGCTATAAACGGCTTTGCTATATCCGATACGCCGATGATTTCTTAATCGGAGTTATCGGCAGCAAAGAGGACGCAGAACAGATTAAACAAGATGTAGGCTGCTTTATCCGGGACAAACTCCATCTGGAAATGTCCGAGGAAAAGACATTGATTACTCATGGACACGACGCTGCGAAGTTCTTGGGATATGAGGTCACAATCGCCAAAGGCGAACACAACAAAAAGACCAAAACCGGGGCTACCAGACGGGTAAACAATGGAAAAGTCTTACTTTATGTTCCCCATGATAAGTGGGTAAAACGACTGTTCTCCTACAATGCCCTCAAGATTAAATACGACAAACAAAATGGAAACAAAGAGGTTTGGGAGCCTGTCCGGCGCACTCGCCTGTTGCACTTGGACGATTTGGAAATCCTAAACCAATACAACGCAGAAATCCGTGGATTGTATAACTACTACCGACTTGCAAACAACGTGTCTGTACTCAATAACTTCTACTATGTAATGAGATACAGTATGCTCAAAACCTTGCCCACCGCAGGGATTTCCCCACCATCACACTGGGAAGCCGCATCATCGTTCCCCGTGACAAATTCATGGAATGGATCGACGAACAGGCCGCGAAAAAATCTGAAATATTTTAGTAGCTATTCCAAAAACTCTGTGGTATGTGTTTGTGTTAAAAAGGAGAGATCATAAATGGCAAAGAAACGAGCCAACGGCGAGGGCAGCATCCGCAAAAAGCCCAGCGGCCGCTGGGAGGGCAGATATACCCAGGGCATCGACCCGGTCACCGGCCGAGCCATCCAGAAAAGTGTGTCCGCCAAGACCCAGGCGGAGTGCAAAGAAAAGCTGGCGAAAGCCATTCGGGAAAACCGGGGCGTGCCGCTCAATCACACGGGCGACTACACTGCAGCGGAGTGGTGCCGCCTGTGGTTTGAGACTTACAGCAAGCCCAACATCCGCTACAACACCGCCAGGGGCTATGAGGGGATCATTGAACACCACATCATTCCGGCCATTGGCGCGATCAAGCTTAAGCAGCTCTCGTCCGTCCACATCCAGAGAATGTATAACGACCTGAAAGAAAACGGCAGGATGCCCCGTGGAGCGAAACAGAACGACAAGCCCCTGTCCAACACCTTCGTGCGGCGTGTCCATGCGGTGCTGCAGGCGGCGCTGAAGCAGGCGGTGAAAGAGCGGCTCATCCCGTACAACCCCTGCGAGAACTGCCGCATCCCGCCCAAGGACAAGAAAGAGATGACCATCCTCCCGCCGGAGAAGATCGGCAGGTACCTCCAGGAAGCGGAGAAGTACGGCGTTCTGCCCATGTTCTATCTGGAGTTGTCCAGCGGCCTGCGCCGGGGCGAACTGCTGGCGCTCCAGTGGACAGATTTGAATGTGAAAGAGCGCATTCTGACGGTGAATAAGCAGGTCACCCGCATGGAGGGCGAGCTGGATGTGACGGAGCCGAAAACAAAAAACTCCGTCCGCAAGGTGGCGCTGTCTCAGCAGGCAGTGGACCTGCTGGTGCAGGAGCATGAACAGCACCCGGACAATCCAATCCTGTTCCCGTCGCCCCGGACGGGCGGCTACTGGAGTCCGGACGCAGTATCGAGGATCAACCGCAAACTGCTGAAAACCGCAGGCATCGAGGAGCACGTGCGCTTTCACGACCTCAGACACACATTCGCGACCATGGCGATCTCCAGCGGCGTGGATGTGAAGACCCTGTCCAGCATGTTGGGCCACTACAGTGCCGGATTCACTCTGGACACCTATACGCACATCACCAATGATATGCAAAGAGGCGCGGCTGAGAAGATCGGCGGCTTCATGGAATCGGCAACGGCAACGACCACGCCGGAACCTCCCGACCCGCCGGAGGAGAGCCGGTGCAAGGTAATCCCGTTCGAGAAGGTAGGCTAAAAGAAACGAAGCCCAAGGGACAAGCCACCATCCCTTGGGCTTCCGTTATTTTGTATTACTGGATTTCGATACAACAGAATTTGTACTTCTTTCCACTTCCACACGGACAGTAGTCGTTTCGGCCTATTTTCCCGTGGGTCATTTTGTATTGCAAAACCCAGTCCCGCGCTTTCTCTCGTCCCATATGGCGGATACGTTCAATATCGTCCCCCTCCAAATCTGAGAAGAAACACTTCTTACCTTTTGCGGAAACTAATCTTTTTTTGTTATCATACTCCAATGAAATCCACATAACAGGAATTTCTTCGTTCCTGGATGCCGCTGCATAAGCGTAATCGAGCTGTTCCTGAATCGGATATTGGATTATGCCAGGCATAGAAATAAAGGTACAATATTTGATGTCCCCAAATGCTGCCAATGGTACAGCGCGCTTCAACTCTCTTTGGCGTTTCAATGCATATTTAATTTGCCCAGCTAAATCTTCCTTTGCAACCGACGCCAAATCCATCAGATAATGCGCAAGACGGATTTTTTCTGGAGAAACATCGTACCCCAGATATTCGATGATTTCGGAAATTTGTTCAGGCATATTCTGAGTAGGTTTCTTAGCTGCTGACGGATTAGCAAACAGCAAATTAAAGTATTCATCCAAGCTTTGCCTGAAGCCTTGCCAAATGACATTTTTAACATCGCCATACTGGGACGGGTCTAAAGCGTATAGATTCCTATCAATGTATAGACCCAAGTGATCAAACTCATCGTACATTTGATATTGGGGAACACGCATTGCGGCTTTCCTCTGTTTCAAATAATGTAAGAAACGGATAGGCTCATCGAAATAACCCGCATACGCTAACAAGTCATCGTAAGAAATAACGATTGTCTCTTCCTTAAGCGAGATGATACTCAATTTTTCTGCTTTTGCGGCGAATTCGTTAAAATTATCAACTGTCACGGAAAAAGTGAATACATCATCGAAAGTATCAAGCCCCGGAAGCAAGAATGTGGGATTCTTTTCGTGATCATAAAACTGAGCAGGAGCGTGATTGGCAATGTATTCTACAGTTCTGCTACATTGAGAGTCGGCTACCTCTGCTAATTTCCGGTATGCTTTTGTGTGAGCCTCGAAATCTGTAATTGGCGGAGTAGATGGAAATGATCCTGCTTTCACTTCTATCACAAACAAATTGTTCTGATAGGTGATAATAATATCATTCTCATTTGTCTGCTTTAAAGAGTTCCTAACAGGATAATAGTTGCTAACATGAGCTTCGGCACCAGGCAATAATTTCAAGAATAACTCTTTGACCATTTCTTCGCTGGCTTGGGTCTGCTTCTCCTTCCAGTCTTCGAGGTATTCCAGCTTTCGCTGCATAATTCCTTTTTGGATATTTCTGTAAATATTATCAAAAAGAGCATAGTACAAGAAAGCGTAAGATATTCCGTCGATTTTAATAAATGGTTTTTTGGTTACTGGCAGTTCTACAATTGGCCAACCGGCGAATTCGCTTTCGCCCCAGAATGTGGAACACTCATTAATACCATAGGACAGCATATCAATAAACCGAGAGTCCCAACCAGTAATGGCCGCAACATTGATCAAATCGCTCCCGTGTAGTTTACCTGCGATTTTTGAAGTTCTTCCTTCGGCGTGTTTGCGTGCATCTTCAGGGCTGATACCTGAGTCAACGGCTTCAACAAAAAGCTCAAATTCTTTGCCAAGTTCCATAATGGCATCCGCATATCCCTGGGAAAGGGAATACCTGAGTTTTTCCAATCCCTCAATTACCTCTGCCGAAGACACTCCGAAAAGTTCCAACAAAACATCGTTGTGAGGCGGAAGCAACGACTTTAGCGGTTCCAATTCAAATATTTGATAGCGGTTTCCACGGACCCAATACATATACTGGGACTCCACGATTTCATTAAGACGAGAATCACCAATCTTCCCCGATTTCTGGATATGAGCCGCCCAGAAATGATAAAAGAATCTGAAATCTTTATACAACTCATCGAAATCGGCTACAATCTGAGCATGGAGCGCCGCTTCCTCGCTTGGTGAGGAAGGAACATAGTTGTTATCTGTAGATACTAAAATGCTTTGGACATACTCCTGCGCACGGATTATCGCGTTGGCATCACTCGAATATTCAATCTCGCTAAAAATATTCATTTGCCCCATGGTTGCCAAACTTCGCAGATACATGAGGAGTGAATATGGGTCGCACTGGGTTACTTTCTCTTTGAGAGATTTTACTTTCTGAGCGATATCCTCATATTTGGAAGCGTACTCTGCGCGCAGATATTCCATCTGCGCAGCATGTTGCTCTGGTGTTCGATTGTTTCTTACGATAGTGTTTTTTCCAAAGCGAGCCATCTCGAATGTGCCGTTGGAGAAGTAATCATCCGGACGGACAGTCTTATTCTTTTCCCTGCGTTCCCGGCTTTTTCTGCTCATACTGTCCCTCCTTAGATTGCGGATATAAACGATAGAACTGCGTCGATGTAATTATAGCAAACATTGTGTATAAACTCAATTTCTAATACAGTATTACGGCGATATGTCATAATACCCACTGTTAGGGATTGGTTAGGGATTTTGCCGTTTTCGGCATTCTTCCGTTCCAAGGATAAAGCCGCCATTTTACCTCTCTGACCACAGTTTGAATGTGGCCAAGTGAAGCTAAAAAACAAACTTTTAACGCAGAAAAACCGCCCTTTTAGGCGGCTTTTCTGAAAAAGGTGGTCGGAGTGTAATTATAGGATTTCAGAAAACACAGATATATCAACGGTTTTCTGGCAGTCGGCAAGAGGTATTTATTCTAAAATCGAATTTTACCAGATACTCGATAATACTCTTCTACATCAGATGAATAATATCGCCAATCAAAAGATATGTGTGTATTAAATATCTCGAAGCTTCATCTTTTGTAATGTCAGTATGAGTCCCCTTGCAAACAGCGTTGTTTATCGCGTCAAGCCTTTCACCTATACTTTGCAAATCTGCACCAACAACTGATGAGTATGTTTTGCTATCGGATTTACCAGCGATAAACTGTATGAGGCGATTTATATATTGATCTTTTCCAATTTTTATTGTCTTCCCATTTTTAAGTGTGATTGGATCATCGCTCGGTGGATATATACTATCCGCAAAATCATTTAGGATTCGCCTACATGAGTGAATTGCATTGGCCCAATCCTCTGGATTATCAGAGTCCATATTTTCATATACGGAGATAAATTTTCTGATTGAATCTGGACATAGTTCCATTAGTTTTTCATTTGTAGAAATCCGGGACTCTGTAAAAATGTCCTCCATAATATTTCCATATTGAAGACGGCTATATATATTTAATACATAGTCATACAACTTTCCGCTAATTTTTCCAATCCATTTGGTCTGTGATGCAATGTCATTTGCAATAGCCAGGCGTTCTTGTCCGCCTTTTGTATGAGCAATAGCGAGTGGAGTAATATCTCCCGAATATGAGGTCGGATCATGTGCCGCTTGAATTCTCATTTTACCAGTTTCAATATTCTGTTCTAATTGTGAAACTAATGTCAGGTTTGCATATTCAGTTCGCTTCTTGTCTTCCTTTTTGAAATAACGCCTTCCGGCAATCTTAGAGATACGCCAAGCATCTGCTGTCATATTTCCATCATCATCTTCAGGATAACCTGATGATTCAAAGCTAAATAATAGAACCCCATCAGTATCATTCATTAGGCGGCATAACCGCAGCCCTTTTAAGATGATATTCGTTAGTGGAATTTCAGAGAGTTCAATGTTTTTCAAAATTTCGGCAGAAAGATTCGTACATTCTTTTAATCTATCGCTATTCATTACAATCTCCCACTTTTTCAGTTTCAAATCTATAGGAGAATTATAACATACAGTAGAAAATGTGTCGACATAAATTTGTTTAAAACGCCGCCCAACAGGACAACGGGCGGCGTTTTCATATATAAAACCATGAAGGGAGGTCACTTCCACCCGGCCAGTCTGCGGACTGGCTTTTTTCATGTCACAAAAAGGAGGTTTGCAAATGGCAGATGATAAGAAAAACATTCCCGAGGCAGCCCCGCCCGCCGAGGCTCCTGCTCCTACGGTAGAAAATGCCGCCTTGCCGGAGCAGCCCGCTCCCGAGCCTGAGCTGACCGACGCAGAGAAGGTCATGCTGGAGCATGAGGGGCAGGCGGCGCTCTATGAAATGGGCGAGGCCGTACCTGATCCCGCCGACGCTGTTACTCACACCGAGGTGGAGGAGCCTGCCGCTCCCGAAGTCCCCAAGGGTGGAAAGGAACAGGCGCAGCCGCCCGCTCCCGGCAAGGATGCCCCCGCCCCGGCACATTCCGGCAAGGTAGTGGATATTGCCGCCGCCCGTGACGAGGCGGCTAAGGACGAGAAAAAAGCGGTCAAGCAGAAGCCGACCACGGCAAAGGACAAGGCCGCCAAACCCGGCAGAGGCCGTCCGCCCAAGGATGGCAAGGCCGCTCCCGATAAGGCAAAGGCGCCCAAACCTCGGGACAAAAAGTCCCAAAGCAAGCCCGCCCCGGAGAAGCCTGCCGTGGATAAGGGCGGCGCTCCCGCTGGTGCGGAGGTCACGCCGGAGCCGTCTGCGCCCCGTGACGCCACCCGCGCCGAAAAAGAGGAGATCGTCTATCTCAACCTGTCTGACCTGCACCCGTTCAAAAATCATCCCTTTGGTGTCCGGGACGATGCGGAGATGCAGGGGCTTGTGGAGTCGGTCAAGGCGGCAGGCGTCAATCAGCCTGCGCTGGTGCGTCCCCGTGAGGATGGCAGCTATGAGATCATCGCAGGCCACCGCCGCCAGCGGGCAAGCGAGCTTGCCGGATTTGCGAATATGCCGTGTATCGTCCGCAACATGACGGACGATGAAGCCATCCTTGCCATGACGGATGACAACCTCCGCCACCGTGAGCGCATTTTGCCCACGGAAAAGGCGCAGTCACTCAAAATGCAGGTGGGGGCCATCAAGCACCAAGGCTCCCGCCCCGGCGAGGAGGACAAGGACGCCGGAAAACGCTCCACGCAGGTCGTGGGAGATCGTAACGGCATGAACTACAAGCAGGTGCAGCGGTATATCCGCCTGACCGAGCTTGTACCGGATTTGCAGAAAATGGTGGACGAGAAAAAGCTGGCGTTCACCCCGGCGGTGGAGATCTCATTCATCCGCCCCAAAAATCAGAGGTATATCGCCGTGTCCATCGAGGGGCAGCAGTCCTCGCCCTCGCTGTCGCAGGCACAGAAAATGCGGGAGCTGGACAAGGACGGCAAGCTCAACGGCGATGTGATCGACGGGATTCTGTCGCAGGAGAAAAAGGAGGTAGACAAGGTGATCATCAATAGTGCGGAACTGGAAAAGTATTTTGGCAAGGACAAGTCCCCAAGGGAAATGAAAGACAAGATCATTTCTCTGCTGGATGACTGGAAGGCCAAGCAGCCGCCCGAGCTGGGCAAGCCCGAAAAGAAAACGGATCTTGAAAAGTGACCTTGGGACTTTTTGTCCCGAGGCCTTTCGTTTCTCCGAATGGCTCTTGTGGTTATATCCCCCGTCGCCGCCCGTATTCCAGCATGGCCGGGAGCGGGCTGTCAAGGGTGCATCGCACCGCTGTTTTCAGCGGCCAGCCCTTGACCGCCTGTCCCGGCTATGCTTTTTCTCCGGCAAGCGGCGGGGGTATATCCTCCAGAGCCGCCCCCTTCCCCAAGAATGGGAAAGGGCGTGGGGTTTGGGTTGAACTACTACATTACAAAACGGAGGTATTTTACAATGAAACGACCCCTTGCGTACATTACCGCCGCATGGTGCGGCAGCGATCACGAAAACACGAAGCTGGCGGCGCAGTATTGCCGCACGGTGTATGAGGCGGGCTTTTCGCCTATCTGCCCGACGCTCTATCAGCCCCTTTTCCTCAATGACGCCGTTCCAGAGGAACATAAGAGCGGCATCGACATGGGGCGCGACCTGCTCCGCCGTTCTCATGTGCTGGTGGTGTGCGGTCATACCGTCACCGAGGCCATGAAAAATGACATCGCCGTTGCCCAGAGGCTCGGGATCACCGCCACCACCCTTGAGGGCATTTTGACCGTCAAGGGACAGGGACGCAGATAAGATGACGGCGCTCCGGCTGGGGAGCCTGTTTGATGGGATCGGCGTGTTTCCGCTGGCGGCGGTGCGCTGTGGCATTGAGCCGGTATGGGCAAGCGAGATCGAAAAAGCCCCTATTTCCATCACCAAGCGCCACTTTCCCGATATGGCGCATTTGGGGGATGTGACAAAGCTGGACGGGCGGGATCTCCCGCCCGTCCATATTATCACCTTTGGCTCACCGTGCCAAAATCTTTCGCAGATCGGCAACCGCAAGGGGCTTGCGGGAGAAAAGTCCAGCCTGTTCTTTCAAGCTATCCGCATTATCCGCGAAATGAGGGAGGCGACAAATGGTCTATTTCCAGCAATCGCTGTTTGGGAAAACGTCATGGGAGCGTTTTCATCAAATGACCGGATGGATTTTAGAGCCGTCCTATCCGCTTTCACAGACACCGATGTTTCAATGCCTGCTTCTGGAAGATGGGCAGGAGCCGGAATGGTGCGAGGGCGAACGCCTGACCTCTCTTGGCGGCTCATGGACGCCCAGTATTGGGCAAGCCCCCGACTGGCACGACGGCAGCGCATCTTTCTTGTGGCAGACTTTGGAGGACGGCGTTCCCACGGAATACTTTTTAAGCCCCGCACAATGCAGTCACTTCCTGCGTTTGGCGGAGATTGCGGGCTGCCCGCCGCCTGCGGAGATCGAGGTTCTTTTATTGAAGCAGGGCGGCGTGTACCGATCACCCGACCCTTTCAATGCTTCCGTATGCGGGCCTCCGCCAAGGAGCGGACGGAAACAGCGTTCCGAAACAGCTTCGGACTGCCAACTGACCCTTTTCCCACTCTGTTAGCGGGCGGTATTTCGCCCTTTGCCTTTTGGTACGAGGATGATCCCGCCGGGGGCTGCGTCCGCTTTCCCACAGAAACGGAATGTGAGCGGCTCATGGGGCTGCCGGAAGGCTGGACAAGGTACGGTGCGGACGGCGAGGAAATCTTATCCTCCCGCCGCTACCGGGCATTAGGAAACGCCATTTATTGGGACAAAGCCATTATGTTAATGATGGGCACAAAAATGGCATGAATACAAGGCTTCTTGGGATTTTACTGCACATAATACTCCACATTTCAACCTTTAATCATAGCAGCTAAAACCTTTAAAGTAAGGGCTTACTTTTTCCGCTTGTTCAAGTAGAATTGCCATTGTAATAGGAGAAATTTCTACATGAAGGGCGGTGGGTATATTGCCAAACAAGCTAATCAAAGACCTCATTGACAAAGGTGCAGTAACTCTAAAAGAACAGGGATATTCCATACGCAGTAGCGAATACACCCTATTGACATGGAAGCAATTTCAAGAGTTCTGCAATAAAAAGGGATATGATTAGCGCCTATTAGGAAAACACACTGTCAAAGGGGTTTGTAGCGGGGGTTAGCCCGCTACTGCGGTATCTTCCGTAGTGTTGATTTCAATGTACTCGGCAATCTTGCGGAGCTCGTCAGCAAATTTGAATTTCACGCTGATATTGCCGTTTTCATAGACCTTGATATAGTCCACAAGTTCAACCAAGATTTCACGGTTGAGGGCTTCAATGTTCTGATACTTCATAAAGGCTACCAGTGCAGGATGCTCATTGTCCACACCGTTTGCCAGTTCTGCGCGTTCAGCGTTCAGCCGGGTAAGCACCGCGGAAATATCAGAAGTCTGCCGTTCATAGTCAGCCTTCATATCCCGGTATTCCTGCTGGGTGATTTCACCGTCTTTCCAGTCCTGATAAAGAGATTGCTTGTAGCGTGTTATCTTTATCAGTTCCCGCTCTTTTGCAGCTATCAGATCGTCCAGTCGGTAAGACTGGCTTTTTTTGATTGGAGCGGAATTGATCTGCGTTACGATTTCTGAGTAGGAAACAGCTAAATGTACCTGATGCTGTACGGCGAACAGAACAGCAGCCTCCAGCCGTTCATGCTTGATTGAGTGCATGGTGCAGGCTGTCCGGGAACGGTTCTTGTAGGTTGAGCAAGAATAATATACATTGTTGTTCTTGCTAACGCATCGGGTAATGGCCCGCCCGCAATCGGCACATTTCAGAAAGCCGCTGAATAAATGTACCTCACGGCCTTTCGGGGAAGTACGGGTATCACGCTGTAAGAGAGCCTGTACCTTATCGAAAGTTTCATAGTCGATAATGGCCTCATGTGTTCCAGCCACTTCCACCCATTCCTCGCGGGGAACAGCTTCAATCTGGTGTACCTTGTAGCTTTTCACCCGGCTCCGGCCTTGGGCTAAGTCCCCGGTGTAGGTCGGATTGGTAAGAATGGAGTGGATCATGCGGGCTCCCCACATAGGATCGTCATACCCTCTTGTCGAAACAGGCAAGCCCTTTTGTACCTTGTAAGCCGAGGGGCTCGGTACGCCGTGTTCGTTCAGGTACAACGCGATAGCACGTTTTGATGACCCTTGAATAATCATTGTGAAAATGAGTTTGACATTTTCAGCAGCATCGGGATCAACAATCAGCCTGTGCTTGTCCTTTGGGTGCTTTACATAGCCGTAAGGAGCAAATGCTCCGATATACTGGCCGTTGCGCCGTTTGTAATCAAATACCTGCCGGATCTTTTTGGAAGTCTGATAGCAGTAATTATCGTTCATCACGTTTGTAATGGGAACGATGATATTTGAAACGCTGTCGGGGTTCTTGTAGCTGTCCACATTCTCAGCAAGGCTGATAAAGCGAACACCCATTTGAACAAACAGGTTGTCGATCAAACTTCCGGCATCGCTATAATTTCGTGCGAAGCGGGACAGGTCTTTTACTATAACGCAGTTGATTTTACCACTCATGACATCCGCCAAGAGCCGTTGAAAATCTTCACGGTTAGCGTCCGTTCCAGTATGTCCGTCATCTACATATTCCGTGATACTTTCAAACTCGTCAATGTTGCGTCGGTAAAAATCGTTCAGTAGGTCACGCTGGTTCTTTACGCTGTTGCTATCGTCTTTTCCTTTTTTCAAATCTTCCTTTGAAAGCCGGATATAGATGCCCAGCCGCCAGCGGCGGATTGTGTAAGAGGGAGAGAAACTCTGCTGATACCCTCTGTTTTTTGCTCGTGCCATTGTTCCTCCTTCCCTATCACATTACACTTATATTATAACTCTGTCCGGGGAGGACAACAAGGATGCCTCCACTTCGGGACACTTTGTCTCGAAGAAGCAAAACGAGCTGTAACCGAAGTTACAGCCCGCTTCTTTGCCGCAGCAGGAAATCCGTCAGCTTGTCTTGGAGAGATGGCCCGCTTTCAGCAAATTCAATTTTCACGCCAACACCACCGATGCAAAAGCAGTATGGATTTTTGACAGTCTGCAAAAATCGAGAGATGCGCTCCTTTCGGGAAAGCGCATTGTCAAAGGTCATACCGCTCACATCAGGCAGGGACTCGGCAGCCACCGCGCCAATGTCAACGCTTCTCATTTGTTCAAGTTCCTGTGTAGTTAATTTCACGGTAAACCTCCTTCGCAGATTGATAGAACGCCTCCCGCTGTTTGGTGGGGAAACGCAACAGGCCAGCACCACCGGGATGCTGGCCTGTTGCCTTACTCCACCTTGGGACACTTTGTCTCGAGGTTTATTATAGTTTTTGAATATTAGAGAGCGCCGCACATATTTACTTGGCCTGTCCAAAGACAATCGTTATTTTCTGTGCGGCGCTCTCAAAGCAAGTGAAGCGACAAGCCCGGAGGAACAGGCAGCCAGTCTGTTCATTGCCGGATCGTGGCCTTGGGATGGCCGGGCCCATTTACGATGTTGGTGTTGTTCGCTCAATCTCTTTTTGGAAATGTCACCGCGCACCCACCGTCTGGCTCCCCGAACTTACTCAGGGTTGCCGTTATTCCCTTGCGTTAGGAAGAAAACCTCCTCTCATAAACCGAGACATTTTTTCATCAATTCCAAGTGGGTTAAGATGAAAAAATCAAAAAGTTTTTTTCATGCGTTCAAGGCCACGCTTGACCGACTGGCGAATAGACTCCTCATGTACGCCCTCGGCCTCGGCAATTTCCTTAATCGACTTGCCAAGAATGATATGTGCGTCAATTCTGCGGCCCTGGATCTCCGGCAAAGAGTTGAGGGCGTTCCATAGACGGATGAACAGCTCCATGCGCTCCAGCAGCTCCTGGGGCGTTGGCTCATGCAGGCAGGCGGAATATTCGATCCCGTCATCGCAGTCCAGAGAATACTGCGCCTTATGCCGGGAGAGCCGCCGCTGGTAGGCCATTTCGTGCCGGGCATCGGCCACAAACACTTCGGCTACCTCGTCAGAAACCTCGATAAACTGATCCTGTGTGTACCAATAATAAAAATCTTTCAAATTGATAGTAGTCATCGTAAAATCCTCCATTTCAGTTTGTTCGGGGTTGGTCGGAAACGAAATGGAGTAACGGCGGAGAACGGCACCGCACCTCGGGACACTTTGTCTCGAAGTCTGGAAAGCAAAATGCGCCTGTGCGACACAAGGCCGCACAAGCGCACGAAAAAGTATTATCGGTTATGTACTGTTTAATTTCATGTTCAAAACCGGACTGCTCCGACGGAGGGGCTACGCTTTTTTTAGCTGGTGCAGATCACGCGAACAATGAAATAATAAAATGAACACGGCAAAATAACCTCCCATCGGCTACCGTGTCCCTACAAGTCGTCATTGGTTTGTGTAGACGCAAAGAAACGGCGGCTCTGAAAATCAAAGCCGCCGTTTCAAATGGGCGTGTTGATAGGCTGCTGTACGACGGCTTTTTTTCTTTTGCCGTCGTGCGGCAGCTTGTTCCTTTTGCGCTTATCTTAACAAGCAATCCTCACAGAAATGTCACTGACACACGCTGTTTCGACAGAATAATGGGCTGAAATCTCACGAACCTGTGAGATTTGAAAAACCGGGAGAATAATCTCCCGGTTTTCATCGCAAATATTTAATTCTGCCGCAGTCTCTCTACAACGCTTTGCTTAACATTTTGCATGAAAGTTATGACGGGGGTTGCCAAGCAGACCAGCAAAACAATAGCTGCGACAACCAACAGAGAAATTACAGGATAGTGAAAAGCTGCATAAGGAACCATTCTTCTAAAGGCTGAGTATATTGGAATATATATCGCTGTTCCCAGTGTGGCAAGCAGTAGGAAAGAAATACTCCAATAATACACGCCTTCCCAAAGCAATACATTTCTAATTTGCTTTTTCGTCATTCCTATACTTTCAAGTGTTGCAAATTCATGTTTCCGAGTATTTACACTAACAACCATTGTGTTAATGAAATTCATAATTCCTATCAGCAAAAATACAGCGGACAACCCTGCGGCTATAATCCTTGAGGTCAGCAAATATCCGGCCATTTCTTGCTGCTTTTCATATCGTGACAGAATCGTAATGCCCGGTGACGAAGCAGTAATGGATTGAAGCTGCTCCATAATCCCTTTGTCATAACTGCTATCAATCGTATCAAAAGCAATCCGAAAGATTTTGGTTTCTCCAGACAACTTCTCTATTGCCTGCTTACTGATATACAAATCAGGGGCAGTACCTCTCTCATTTCCTCGACCACTCTGAAAATCAGCGTCCAGAAAGCCAGTTGCCACTGTAAAGACCTGTTCCCCGGACTCACCGACAACGGTGATTGCTTGCCCTGGCTGAATCAATAGGTTTCCCTCATCATCCGTCATAGCGGACAAAACCACCAACTCTCCCTTTTCAAAGGCGGTTAAGTCAATAGGCTTATCAAGCGTTTTATTAAGTTCTTCGATATATCTGGAATCTATTCCGTAAACGCCGCTCCAAAAATTATCTGTATAGTTTTTTCGTGTTTCCGCATTTGAAAAATCAAGACCTGATACGCCATCCAAGGAATCAATATATTTCCCGAATACATTTTCGTCGTAAATGACATCCATAGTGGGCCACGGTGAAGCAGAATAAGTGACGCGCAGATTTTCAATTCCCTGCATTGTTTCAATTTGCTGCAACATTTCATCAGAGAGCAGGTTTCCTTCTTCGGAAATGCTGTAAGTCAATGCGAAATCACTTTCTCCCCATTGATTTACAAAATTGTCGGGACTTAGGCTTGATAGTAGACCAGCAGAAACCAAAAACAATATTAAGCCTAAAAATAAGGACGCAAAAGTAAGGAAAGCGCTTTTAGGGTTTCTAAAAATATTATCTCGTGCCATCCGAGATAATTTTGTTCTATGGCTCTTATGATCTCGGTAACTCCTTGTATTTGCCTCCGTATAGCGTGAAGCCGCAACAGGAGAAATACTTGCAGCTATTTTCGCTGGTTTCATGCTGCCGATGATTGCAGTAAAAAATGTGAAGATTGCGGCACCCGCAAAAATAATGGGGGAAAAGGACACTATCTCCCCAAGGTCTGTATCGCTTGAGTACATCATATTCATGGCAAACGGAACAAGTCCAAGCGAAACAATACCACCGACAATCAGGCCGCTGGGAATACCGATCACCGCCGTTCTGAATATTTGAGAACGCACGATCCGCTTGATTTGTCTTTTTGTCGTGCCTATCGTTTTAAGCTGTCCATAGAATTGTGTATCTCTTGAAATTGAGATATACAGAATGTTATAAATCAGCAAATAGCCGCTGATAATGATAAAGACGATAATAGCAGCCAGTGGAAGAACAATGGTGGTGGAATTGCTCTGAGCAATAGGTACAATTTCAAAGGACTGACTTTCTGTAAACGAAATCTTCCGTTTTAGTTTTTCACAGGATCGCAGGGCATTACTGTCATCAGAAAAAGAAATCATTGCGGTAGACACACTATCAAAGGGAAGCCCTGTTTGTGTTGCAAAAAGCTCCGAAACATAAGCGGCACCACGGTTGCCTGCACGTGAAGCCGAATAATCTGTGTAATAGCCCGACAAAACAAATTCATCGGAGATATATTGATAATCTGTTCCGAGTTGATAGGAAAGGGAAATATTCATCCCTATCTGTGGATCATCAATCCCCATTGCACGCAAAGCCCATGTAGGGAGCATAATTTCATTTTTTGCTTGCGGATAATCTCCGTGTATATCCGAAATTGTTGGTACACGGTGTTCTTGCCATTCTGTTTCGTCTATCCAGGTAATACTCAGCAGGGCATCGTCCATTCCAGATGTATCAATGCTGCCCAATCTCTGACTGACACCAACTACGGATACCAAGCTGGATCGGCTCAATTCTTCATATTGTTCTTCTGAGAGGCTTGTAATTGCCACATCCGCAGTCGTGCCCATCGCACGAATTTGCTGCATTTGATAGGTTTCAAAATAACTGCACCCCAAACTAAATACAGATGTAATCATAAAGGCGGTCAAGAATAATGCGATGGTAACGAAAACATTTCTCTGCTTATTAGCGCGGTAGCTTCTTTTGGCAAGACGATTGATTGTTGCCTGATTATTGTTCCCAAATAAAATATCATCCATCAATGTCACCCCCTGTCACTGTGCGATTTTTCCGTCCTCAATACGGATAATTCGGTCGGCAAGCTGGGCAATTTCATTGTTATGGGTAATCATTACAAGCGTTTGATGGAACTTCTGACTTGTAACTTTCAGCAAACCAAGAACATCACTACTTGTCCGGCTATCCAAATTGCCTGTCGGTTCATCTGCAAGTATAATAGCTGGTTTGGAAACAAGGGCGCGGGCAATCGCTACACGCTGCTGCTGGCCGCCGGACAGATTGTTAGGCATACTGTTCAGCTTCCCATCGAGAGCCAACATTTTCACGACTTCATCCATAAACCGCTTGTCCACGGTATCACCATCCAGCTCCACCGGCAGGACAATATTTTCATAGACATTCAGCACAGGAACAAGATTGTAATTCTGAAAGATAAACCCGATGTTACGTCTGCGGAAGATGGTAAGCTGTTCATCCTTGAGTTTCGATAATTCTTTCCCTTTTACTTTAATACTGCCGGAAGTTGGCGTATCTAACCCGCCCATCATGTTCAGCAAAGTAGACTTACCGCTGCCGGAAGTACCAACAATGGCAACAAATTCACCTTCCTCAATGGATAGGGTCACGCCATCCAATGCTTTTGTAATGTTCGGTTCGGTGCCGTAATATTTCTTCAAATCTGTCGTTTGTAATATGTTCATATAGAACACCACCCTTTCTTTTTGATGGCTCTATCATAAAAGGTAAACCTCACAGAAATGTCACGGGAAACAAAATACCTCTGTTTAATTAAATCTCAAATGTCATAGGTCTGTGACATTTTGTTTTTTAGCGTACTTATTTTATTGTCGAGGCAGAAAGACGGAAAAAGTTGAACCCCTCCCAACCTCGGATGTTACCCGGATATAACCGCCTTGCAAGGTTACGATCTCACGAGCCAGATATAGACCAATACCAATTCCATCTACATCATGTACGATGTCCTCTCGATAGAAACGCTTGAAAATTGCTCCCTGATGCTGTTCTGAAATGCCAATGCCTGTATCTGCAATGTCGATTTTCACATACATTTCCCAACTTTCAACCGAAACACGGATTTGACCGCCCTCCGGCGTATATTTCACCGCATTGTCCAAAATATTGAACAATGCTTCACCTGTCCATTTTCTGTCATGGGAAACGACCAAGTTCTCCGGGCAGTCCACTTGAACATTGATCTGTTTTTTCTCGGCGTTCAGAAGAATACCGCCCAATGCGGCGGCAAGCGTGTCATAAAGCGGCTGGCTTTTCTTTTCCAGAGAAATGACACCTGCTTCCAGACGAGAGGTTTTAATCATCATCTGCATGAGAAAATCCAGTTTATCAAGTTGGCTGGCCTGTGCTGTAAGAAACTCTTTTTGCTTTTGCACAGGGACTTCATTTTCAAGCAGGGTGCTGTTAATCATTTTCAAGTTCGCAATCGGGGTCTTGACCTGATGAGAAATGTCGGAAATCAGTTCTTGCAGGTCAGCCCGTTCTTGTGCAATGCTGTTCTTGTTTTCCTGCATGACTTCATATAAACGGTTCAGCCGATATTCAATTTTATAGAAAAGACTTTCTTCTTCAATAATCTGTTTCGGCTGCATATTCCCGGACAACATATTATCTATCAGACTACAAAAGCTATCGGAGAACATTGCCAGTTTACGCCGAACCAGCACCATAAAACAAACAGCGCAAAGCAGCACAAAGATGCCGAACAATACTACATACCAGACAGCGGTTATATTCTGAGTTAGCCCATACAAAGCTGCTGAAACCGTCCCCATTGCCACCAGCAGGAGAACAGCTAAAAAGAGACAGGCTTTGTTGACAGAGAGTTTTCGCCCATTCATTTCAGCACCCCTCCAATCCACATATAACCCATACCATATACCGTTTTGATGTACTGACGGTCGGGTGTTTCAATTTTGTTTCGTACCCGGCTGATAGCCGCAGTCAGAGCGTGTTCATCCACGAAATTTCCGTCTGCGTCCCACAATTTTTCCAACAAGACTTGCCGGGTCAAAACAATCTGTGGATTTTTCATCAGAATTTTCAAAAGTCGATATTCCAGTGGTGTGAATGTAAGTGGCTTTCCTGATAGAGTAGCACTCATTTCTGAAAAATTGATGGTCAGTATGTCATCCTCATAAGTATCACCACCATATTGTTTTGTCAGCCTCCCTAGCACTACCGCCAGTTTCTTTTGAAAGACACTCATAGGGAAAGGTTTTGTCACATAATCTTCTGCACCCAGCTCATACCCTTTGAGCATATCGCTTTCCATATCATTTGCGGTCAGAAAGATAATAGCGGTATCGGGACGGCGTTCTTTTACCTCCCGGCAGAAGTCAAAACCGTTCCCATCCGGCAAATTTACATCCAGCACAATTAGGTCATAGTCCTGCTCTGTCAAGAAACTACCGGCCGCTGATTTTGTCAGCGCAGAATCCACCGCATAGCCCGCAGTATTCAAGTTATAGCATAAAGTATTATTCAAAAGTCGATCATCCTCGACTACTAAAATTCGCATGGTATCACACTCCTTCATTTTCAGTGTATCACCCAAATGTCACAGAAACCTCACTGAGATTTGTTTTCTTTTCTCCGCCTGTCTACTGGCTTCTCTGCATTTTTAGGAATAAGCCAAATCGTCGCCATTTTTACAGCACCGGGGATGCGCCCAGATGTACACAAATAATTTATCTGGCGCTGCGTAACATTCCATTTTTGGCTTGCCTCTTTTAATGTTATGTAGTCCATTTTGCACCTCCTAAAATATTATATTTCGTCTTCTCGAAGAATACAAGTTTATCCCTACCTATTACTCTACAAAAATCAGCATAATCTTACCGTTCATCAGGCATAATTAGGTTATTCCTTTGCACAAACCAGAACGATACAATGTTATTGAGGTGAACGATTATGCCGATTGATGATTT
>CEAG01003275.1_pt1 | contig 18242 bp, 13 predicted proteins | sample 554891 | NCBI WGS metagenome assembly CEAG01 (sample SAMEA3182116, study PRJEB8094) | gut metagenome | biome: human; feature: gut; material: Stool; isolation source: human stools | place: Canada | collected 2014-02-25
GCTTGAGCTTGTAGGCGTAGAGGTCCAGATCCTCGTTGTTGGCCTTGCCGGTCACCGGCTTATCGCAGCGGTTGCCGGAGATAAAGCGCTTGCCATCGGCAAAAACGTTCATGGTCAGCTGGCAATGGTTGCCGCAGCCGCCGCACTTGACGCTGACCACCTGTTGTGCAAACTTTTCCAGCTCCTGCTCGTCCATCATGGCAGAGGTGGTCTGGTTGTTTTTATGGCTCTGACGCAGGCCGTACAAAGCAGCGCCGTAAGCACCCATCAGACCGGCAATGTCCGGCCGGATGACCTCCACGCCCATCTCCTTTTCAAAGGCACGGAGCACGGCTTCATTATAAAAGGTACCGCCCTGCACCACGATCTTGCGGCCCAGCTCTTCCGGGCTGGAAGCGCGGATCACCTTGTACAGCGCGTTCTTGACCACGCTGATGGACAGGCCTGCGGAAATATTCTCGATGCTGGCGCCATCCTTCTGCGCCTGCTTGACCGAGCTGTTCATGAACACGGTGCAGCGGCTGCCCAAGTCCACCGGGCGGTCTGCGAACAGACCCAGTGCGGCAAACTCCTTGACGTCGTAGCCCAGCGCCTGCGCAAAGGTCTGCAAAAAGCTGCCGCAGCCGGAGGAGCAGGCCTCGTTCAGGAAGATGTTGCTGATGGCACCATCCTCGATCTTGAAGCACTTCATGTCCTGCCCGCCGATATCAATGATGAAGTCCACGTCCGGCATAAAGTACTTGGCAGCGGTAAAATGTGCCACCGTTTCCACCAGACCGTAATCACAGCGGAAAGCGTTTTTCACCAATTCCTCGCCGTAGCCGGTGGTGGTGACGCTGGCCACCTGCAGCCCCGGATGCTCCTTATAGATCTTGAGCAGCTGCTCCCGGATGAGGGGCAGCGGGTTGCCAAGGTTGGGCTGATAGTTGGTGTACAAAATCTGGCTCTTTTCGTCCACCACCACCAGCTTGACGGTGGTAGAACCGGAGTCGATGCCGATATGCACCGGCCCGCAGTGGGCACTAAAAGCCACGCGGGGCACACTGTGAGACATGTGCCGTGCGTGGAAAGCCTCGTACTCCTCCTTGCTGGCGAACAGCGGCGGCTCGCTGGCATAGGTAGCAGTGGCGGCGTACTTGTCCAGCGCAGCGGCCACCTCGGTGAGCACAAATTCCTTGTCGGCATACAACGCAGCGCCCAGCGCCACATACAGCAGACTGTTTTCCGGGCAGGTGCCGGTCACGTTCAGCGCTTCGTCAAAGCTCTTGCGCAGCACGGTGCTGAAGGTGAGCGGGCCGCCCAGATAGAGGATATTACCCTTGATGGGGCGACCCTGTGCCAGACCGGCGATGGTCTGGTTGACCACGGCCTTATAGATGCTGGCGGCGATATCCTCGGTGCGGGCACCCTGATTGATCAGCGGCTGCACATCGCTTTTGGCGAACACGCCGCAGCGGGAAGCGATGGTATAGGTGCGCTGCGCCTGCTCGGCAGCCTTGTTCATTTCCTCGGCGCTCATCTTCAGCAGGGTAGCCATCTGGTCGATGAATGCACCGGTGCCGCCGGCACAGCTGCCGTTCATGCGCACCTCGGTGCCGTTGGTCAGAAACAGGATCTTGGCATCCTCGCCGCCCAGCTCAATGACACAATCAGTCTTTGGCATAAAGCGCTTGACCGCCACGCGGGTGGAGAATACCTCCTGCACAAAGGGCACACCGCAGCTGTCGGCCAAGCCCATACCGGCAGAGCCGGAGATGCTGAGCAGCGCCTTGCGGCCATGCAGATGCTCGGCATCAATGCGCCGCAGCAGCTCCTGCGCCTTTTCCAGAATATGACTATAATGTCGTTCGTATGTAGAATACAGCAGTTCATCATGCTCGCCCAGCACCACGCACTTGATGGTGGTGCTACCGATGTCAAGACCTACTCTCACCTTGTTTTTCCTCCTAAGGACAAATAACCGGAACATAACGCCCCGGCTGCCATGGCAAACAGCCGTTATGCGGCAAAGACACGCAACGGCAGCTCTCTCTTTTCATTAGCCCGCATTGCGCATCTACGTCATTTTCAAACAGTACGCGTTATAAAAAACACAGCAAATGCGCTTTTGCATACATTATTATTATAATCCAATCGCGGGCGGCATTCAATCCATGTTGTCTATTTTACACGAAAAAAATAGTATTTTTTGCTCAAAAGGCTGAACTTTTTGTGAACATGTGTCGGTTTTCCCGCAAAAAAAGCCGCCGCACAGCGCTTTGTGCAGCGGCCTTATACCGGCGGAACGATTTCGAATGGCTCCGCATACGCTTTGGCTATTTTCAGCGGAAATTCCTCTCTACGCCCCACGCGTAAAAATGTTTTTGGAGTGCTCCATTCTCCTTATCGGTTCACGAAGTTCAGCACCAGAACCAACAGCAGCATATGCACAGGGTAAAAGGCGTAGCAGGCATACTGGAACGGCTTGCTGTGGTAGCCCTGCCGCCCGCGGTACAGCCAGATAGGCACCAGTGCCAGCAGCGCCAGCCCCTGCTGGCAAAGCTCAAAGTCCATGCCGAAGAGCTGGATGGGGTACATAAGCCCGCCCAGCAGTTCCACGTTGACCCAGTACAGCGCCGCCAGCTGCCCCAGCAGGCACCACCACTTGCGCCCATGGAAGAAGTAGAAGATGAACACGGTCAGCACACCGGCGCCGTAGTAGTCCACCATGCCCAGCGTGCCCAGCACTGCGCCTGCCGCCACCACAAGGGCGGATACCAGCAGGTACATCCATGTTTTCTGCTTTTTGCGCACGGTTTCCATCAAATGGACGCCCAGAATGCCCAAAAGCAACGTCCAGATGACGTTCTGGTGCACCGGGTAGAACCATGTGCCGCCGTACATCAGGTCGAAGGGGATCTCTGAAAGCAGGGCAAACAGCAGCAGACGCAAGGTGTATTTTTTCAGGTCGTGGGTGTGGAAGTAGCCCTCCACCGCCATAAAGGCAAAGATGGGAAACGCCACCCGTCCCGCGCAGGTCAGCCATTCCTGTGCGGGCAGCAACGTCGCCCACAGGTGGTCCATCAGCATCAGCGCCATAGCAAGGATATGAAGTGCCGCAGCGCTCAGGTCAAAGCGGGTCGCGGCAGTGGAATGGATCGGTTTGGTTGACATACACATACCTCGTCTTTGTCGAAATTTGGTCGTTCTGTCTGGAATACGAACGAGCCCCGCAAAGAATTGCAGCCCCGGTAGTTCTTTTCCCGCCGGGGCCGGCTTGCTGCTTTATTTTTTCTGCTGCGAACACCCTAGCAACAAAAAGGTAGCGCCAAGGCAGCGCCATACCACTGCCGTAGCGTGATCCCCTCCGGTAACAAAGTTCAGCGCCGCAGCAAGAAAAAACAGCAGCCCGATGAGATAAAACAGATTGCATTTTTTCATAAAGCATTCCTCCGGTTTTGGTTTTTTCACCGGCTATTTTGGATACGGCAAGCGCAGGGGCGGCTGCCATTTTACTCCGCGTACAAAGGGGCGCAGAGCGCCCACCCGGCACGCAGAAAGTGTGTGCCCGCAGCAGTCTGCGGGGCAAATTCATGGAGGGTGGCTTGCCTGCCTGCCCATGGAGACGTAAGCGCAAAAGCAGGAATGCGGGAAGGAGCAAGGGACGGTTTCGGCGAAAAAGCGTCTGGCGGTGGCGGAAAAGCCGAACGCAAGATTTTTTCATAATAGCTGGCTCGTAAGGTGAGCCGTACCAAAACTTCCTTGCGGAAATGTGCAGCGTTATAGTTCATCTGCGCCTGAACCGGCAGCTGTGCACCCGGCGCTTGCCGCACCCAAAATAGCCGGTGGAACGTTTATTTAGTTTTTGGCGTTTTCCAGATAGATCTCAAAGGCTTCGGCAAAGCTGGCATTTACATCAAAGGGGACAGTGTAGTCTACCTTGGAGGTCACAAGGCAGAGGTCCAGCCGGTTGGAGGTCTCGTCTGCCTGCCGGTTCAGCTTGCTCAGCGCGGCATGGATGACCTTGCGGTCGTAGTTGATGGTGGTCACCCGCTTCACATCGCAGCAGTAGGAGATCTGGTTGCCCTCGGCGTTGAAGCGGTAGCCGGTGCCCCCGCCGGAGAGCAGCTGCTCGGAGCTGCGCAGGTCGTTCATCCGCTTGAAGGTGCGGGCGATGCTCTGGCGCGCGGCATTCAGGCTGACCTCGCTGTCCATATCCATGTCCAGTGCATCCTTTGCCTTGCGGATTGCGGCAAACAGGCGGCTTTTTTCCTCCAGCAGATAGAGCATGAACCGGGCAATGTCGGTGATCTGCTCCGCATATTCGGTCTGTGCCACGTCCATAACGGTCTCATCCTCGGCCTCGGGCATCACCTTGTGGCGCAGGTAGGTGTTGGCTACCTTGGTCACATTGGAATCGCAGTCCAGAATGCCCTGTGCCTCGTCCAGCAGGGACTGAAGCTTGTTCTGGTAGCGGAATGCTTCCTTCAGGTTCATAGTCGTTCCCTCCGTCTTTTTTCTGCTTTCAGCTTACCACAGACCGCCCGCCTGCGCAAGCTTTCCGGTAAAACAGGCAAAGCGCCCGCCCCGGCTTTGACCGGAGCGGGCGCTTTGCATTAGCTGTGACACTTATTGGGATAAGAGATTGGCATTACTCAGCCGGCCACGCGCTCGGTTCGGCCTGCCTCCAGCATATAGCGCAGGAAGCCGGTCACATCGGCGGGGTCGGTCACGGTGAGGTCAAAGCCCTTTTTGGGGGCAGTGTCCATCATCTGCAGCATGGAGCGTGCGGTAGCGTCCTGCTTCAGGTCGCAGGTCTTGCCGTTGTCCAGATGCAGCAGCACGCTGCCGTGGCTGGCAGAAAGCTGGCGCATGAAACGTTCCTTATCAAAATACTCGATACGAAGCATAGGAATACCTCCTTGATAAAATGGTTTATATTACACTTGCCGTCCGGCTGTAACTCCGTCAGACGGCGGGAGGATAGCGGTTTTGCCCGGCATGGGAATGCTTGCACAGCTTGCGTTCCCGCTGCCTTGGTGCTATACTGAGCTTGGAAGCTCTGATAGGATAATACCACAAAACAATCTTGAATCATAGAACAAAACCGCATAGTATATGCAACAAAATCGGCATTGATAAAAAACATTCAAAGTATTGCGGAAAGGAATTGGTGAATATGGCATATCAGACAAGCTGTGCCTCTTATACCAGCGGCCGGGTGGGGCTTTCCAGTGCTACTGCCGTGGTGGCCGATGCCGCCGGGCGGGAGCAGACCCAGCACGGCAGCCCGCTGTTCCCTATCGCCTGCTACGCCGAAGATCTTTCCTGCTACTCAGTGGCGTGGCACTGGCACGAGGAATTTGAGTTTATTCTGGCGGCGCTGGGGCCCATTCATGTGGATATGAACAAGACCCGGCTGACCCTGCAGACCGGGCAGGGCGTGTTTATCAACTCCGGGGCGCTGCACGCGGTAGAGCCTGCTGAGGGCAGGGCGCTGCTGCACTCCGGTGTATTTCAGCCCAGGCTTGTCGGCGGCATGGACACCGTGTTCTGGCAAAAACTCATCCGCCCGCTTTTGCAGCCGGGCACGCCGCCCTTCTTTTTGCTGGACGAGGCCGTGCCATGGCAGCGGCAGGTGCTGCTCTGCCTGCGGGAGGCGTGGAAGGGCGTGGCAGACGAGCCCTTTGACTACGAGAACCGGGTGCGGTACCACCTTACCGCCGCCCTGCGGCTGCTCATTACCCAATGCGTCAGCGGCAAGGTGAAGGTATCGGAGCAGGAACAGATCGCCTCGGAGCGGATGAAGCAGATGCTGCGCTATGTAGAGGAGCACTACGCCGAGGAACTGACTGTGGAAAAGCTGGCCGGATGCGTAGCCCTGAGCGAAAGTGCCTGTCTGCGCAGTTTCCGGCAGTTTCTGGGCATCACGCCCATCCAGTACGTCAAGCAGTTCCGGGTGGAAAAAGCCGCCGAGCTGCTGCGCTCCACCCGGCTCAAGACCGGCGAGGTGGGGCTGGAATGCGGTTTTTCGGACGCAAGCTACTTTATCAAGACCTTCCGGGAGATCAAGCACTGCACCCCCCGGGAGTACCGTATCCGCTTCTGCTGAGCAAAAAGTAAAAAATGCCGGGCAGCTGCAGGCTGCCCGGCATTGCATTATAAAATTTCCCCCTGCCAGCGCTCCGGCGGGATGATCGGCTCGGTGACAAAGGCTTCGGGATTCGGGGCAAGAACATGGCGGGTGACCCGGAAAAGCCCCCCGGCGTCGCACAAAATGCAGCTTGCATCGCCAAATTTCGTGTTCCGGGCTGCGCCGCAGTCCAGATACGCCTGTTCCAGCTTGACGAAATCCTCCGAGATGTGCGGCTGCTGTGCGTTGTAGTGGCGGCGCATATAGACGGTGTGCTGCGCCCCGGCTTCGTCCACCACGGTCATCTGCATGGGCTTGTCGGTCAGGCGGTTCGGCACGTTCAGTACCTCCTCCACACTATGGATAAAGGTGTTGCGGGCGTGGGTGACCCCCAGCAGCAACACTTTGCCGTGGGCTGCCCGCAGCCGGTCGTAGCAGCCGCCGGGAGTGCAGGGGGTGTTGGCGTCCAACTCCCCTTCCAGATACGCAGCTGCGCCCTTGCCGTAAGCCGCCATGCTGTGGGTGGGGTGCAGCGAGCGCACCACGCCGGGGCGCTGCCGGAACAGCTCCGGCAGAATGCCCACGCAGCACGGGCTGTGGCGTACATCGAACACTCGGTTTTCCTCGTTGATGAACCGCCATGTGTGGGTGGGCAGCAGCAGCAAGCCCTCTGCAAAAAACTCCATCCATGCGTCCAGAACCGTGTCTGCGCCGCCCTCCACCGGGCCGATGGACTTCATGGAGGAATGGATCAGGATGGTCTCGTTGCCTGTCAGCCCCATCGCGGCAAGGTCGTGCTTGAGGTCAGCCTTTGTGTATGCCATGTCGTTTCTCCTTTTCGGGCATTTTGTCTGTACCCAGTTTACCGCCTTTTGTGCGGCAAAGCAAGCACGCACGCAAAAAAGGCAAACACCCTGTTGTATTTGCCGGAGACGAGCCGGTATCTGCGGGGTGTGTGCCCTTGCAGCTTTTTTAGTAAAATCCTGTATACAGCATATCATCTCGCAGCGTTACCGCGAAACAAGCACAGCGCCTTGCAATTATAGCAATTTGACAGTTGTTTCCTGTTTTCTTTGTGCATTTGGTACAACAGTCACTTGATTGCAGCATTTTATCAGCACTTTTCCCGCATTGCAAAGTGGTATATCAGTTTTTCAGTTTCAGGAACAGTTCCGTGCGCGAGTGCGCATTCTTGTATACAAGTATTCAAATTAAGTTCCATTCCAGCATTGACATTCAGTTGCTGTAACGGTACAATGATACTAAGATTACATTTACCGGATAAATGGAGAACAACTATGGCTACATTACAGCACACTGATGAGCTCTATCATATTCTCGAGGACGAGATCTGCGCGTTGAAGATCCTGCCCGGGGAAGCGCTGAGCGAAAACCAGCTGTGCAAGCGGTTCGGCGTTTCCCGCACTCCTATCCGCAGCGTTTTGCAGCGGCTGGAGCAGAACCGCTTTGTGCAGATCATTCCCTGCAAGGGCACCATTGTTACCGCCATCGACACCGGCGTGGTGGACCAGCTCATCTTCCAGCGTGTTGCAGTGGAGGGCATGGTGTTCCGGGACTTTGTGCAGAGCTGCTCGCCCATGGAGATCCTTGCGGTAGAACACCTTTATAATATGCTGCTGGAAGTCGCTGCAGGGCGCAGCGACCCGGAGAACTTTGATTTCAACCACTTCCTCAGCTGCGACCTTGCCATGCACGAGTACTGGTTCCACAAGACCAGCAAGGAGTACCTTTGGGAGCAGATGACCCGCCCGCAGGCAGACTACTCCCGCTTTATCCGTCTGGACATCGTGGGTGCACGCAACGTGTCCAGCGTCGTCAGCGAGCACGCCGAGATGCTGCGCATCCTGCGTGAGAAGGATCTGGACGCCATCGAGCCGCTGATGCGCACCCACCTGTACGGCGGTGTGAGCCGTATGGGCAGCAAGATCTACTCGGACGAATACCGCGGCTACTTCAAGCTGCCGGAGAACAAAAAATAAAGAAGGCCGCTGCACAGTTCCCTGTGCAGCGGCCTTCTTCTGGTTGCGCCAGCAGGAGTCGAACCTACGATGGGGGAGTCAAAGTCCCCTGCCTTACCGCTTGGCGATGGCGCATCATGCAAAACAGTATAGCATATTTTCCGCTGTTCCACAAGAGGTGCGCCGCATTTTTGCAGCTTTTTCTGTGCGCTGTCTGCCGCACTTGCGGCGGTTTGGGTCGGTTTTTGGGCTTTGCGGCCGGGACCCTGCGTTTTCCATATCCTTCCATGTTTTTACGAAAGGCAAGTTTTGCGGGATGCGTTTTTCAAAAAACACAGTCCGCAGGGGGCACAAGATTCATATTGCAAAGGTGAAATTTATTTTTTTCCTGATTTTTCTTATTATTTTCTCAAAAGACTGTATTTTTTGTTGCGATTCTGGTACACTGGATGTGATAAAAATAAGTTGAAGAAACTACGCCGATGTCCGGGCTGTCACCGGGCGGGGCAGTGTCTCCATCTTTGTGAAGGAAAGCGAGGGATCTCATGAAAAAATTCCTGAAAACGCTGGTGGTCGGGCTTTGCCTGTTCACGCTGCTGTGCTGCGCACTGCCGGCTGCATTTGCCGCCGACAAAACTTCAGGGAGCAAAAAGGAAGAGAACGTGTACGCCATTGGTATGGATGCCCAAGGCGGCATCTGCTCCACCGTGGTAACCTACACGAACCTGTCCGGCAAACTGGAGAGCACGCCCGAGCAGCCTACCATGACGGGCTACACCTTTGATGGCTGGTACACCGAGCCGGTGGGCGGCAGCAAGGTGACCACCTCCACCGTGTTCACCTCCGACGCCACCATCTACGCCCACTGGACTGCCAAGGCCGGTACTTCTACCGTGCCGCAGCCCACCACCCAGCCTGCCGCCACCCAGTGGCAAAAGTATGTAGGCCCTGCCCTTGTGGCCGGTGCCCTGCTTACCACCCTGCTGGTCGCCACCATGTTCTGAACACTGCTGTAAACGCAATGACACCATTGAAGAAAGGGATCTTACCATGACTACTTCTACCATGAAAATGCCCGCCAGCTATTCCACCATCGAAGCCGAGGAGATGACCTATCTGGACGGCGGCGCCAGCAACGCTTATCAGTCCTTCCTGGACATCGGCAAGGTGTTCAACTACATTGCCCGCATCTTCTCCGGTGCAAGCTCCATCATCAACAACGTTAACGTCATCTACCAGTCCTTTGTATCGCTGAACAGCCTGCTGGGCAGCTTCGGCAAGTAAAAGCATCACCCCAAAGTTCAGATCCGGGAGCCGCGCTTTTTTCGAAAAGTGCGGCTCCCATTTTTCGTACACGCTGTAATTCAGTGCATTACTGCGCAGCACTTCACGTTCCAGAATTGTGAACAAACTTTTTAAGCTTTTGGGGGGTCAGTGGCCGTTTTTTGGGCTTTTTCTATATAAAAAGCAAAAAAATGCGATATTTTTTCGGCTTTATCTCTTGATTTTGTGTCTGATTTGTTATATTGTTGTTACATGGAATGTGCTAAACTAAGATAGTTTATAAAAGGTCTCTCCAGCTGCGCAAATTGCGTGGCAACAAGTGAATTATCAGGCATTTCCGTTAAGTTGTTTCGGTATTTTCGAAAAAATTTTCGTTATCTTTACATTCAGGAGTTTGTACACAAATGGCAGATCGTGAACTGCGGCGGATGCACCGCGCTGAACTGATAGAGATCATCTATGCGCTGAAGCAGAGCGAGGATCAGCTCAAGGCGCAGAACGCCGCGCTTACCGCGCAGCTGCAGGACCGGCAGCTCCGGCTGGAAAGCGCCGGTTCCATCGCGCAGGCCGCGCTGGAGCTGAACAACGTGTTCGCCGCCGCGCAGGCCGCCGCCGATGACTATCTGCACTCGGTGCAGGCCAGTCTTGCGGACACCAACGCCACCGCCGCCAATACCCTTTCGCAGGCGCGCAGCGAGGCCAAGCGCATTCTGGAGCAGGCACAGGCAGACGCCGACTGCCTGAAAGCGCAGGCGCAGCAGGAATGCGACGCCATGACCGCCGCCGCCGCGCAAAAACGCACCCAGACCGAGGCCGACTGCAAGGCCATGGTAGAGCGCGCCGAGCAGGAGGTGCAGCAGCGCTGGCAGGCATTTGACCACAAGGCCAACGAGCTGCTGGACCAATACCGCAGCACTGACGGTCTGCCTTCGGAGGAAACATGAAAAAACGCGATATCCGGTTCGCTTCCATCCCTTCCACCGAGGAAGTGGCCGCAGAACGTGAGCGTCTTGCGTACCAGAGCCGCTACCAGCGGGTGCTGCGCAGTACGATCTATATTTTGGTGGTGGTGGCCGCAGCAGCCGTGCTGCTGGCTACGCTGTTTCTGCCGGTGCTTCAGGTCTCCGGCGACAGCATGTACCCTACATTAAATGATAAAGACATTATCCTGCTGGTAAAATCCAACCACATTGAAAACGGCGAGCTGTGCGGGTTTTACTGGCAGAACAAGCTGCTGCTCAAGCGCATCATCGGGCAGCCCGGTGATGTGATCGATATGGACGTGAACGGCGTAGTCTCGGTAAACGGCGTGGCGCTGGACGAACCCTATGTGGACGCGCTGACCGTGGGCGAATGCGACATCCGGTTCCCCTATCAGGTGCCGGAAAACCGCTACTTCGTGCTGGGCGACCACCGTGCCACCTCCATCGACAGCCGCAGCAGCGTGATAGGCTGCGTTGAAAAAAGCCAGATCGTGGGCAGGGTTTTTCTAAGGGTATGGCCCTTGTCCAGCTTCTCGTTGATCCATTGACCCCGGGAGGAGGTATTTCGTTATGAACGACATTCTTAAAACGTACATGGAGCGGTTCCGTGAGAACCGGCACACCCTGCGGCGCTACACCGCATTTGTGCTGGCACTTGCCATGATCACCACCCTGTTCGTCAACTGGCAGCTGCATGGCGTGGGCATCTCGATGACCGCGCAGTACCAGTGCGGCGAGGAGGAGCACACCCACACCGCAGATTGCTACACCAAGGTGCTCATCTGCGGTTACGAGGAAGGCGAGCTTGAAAATGCGGACGAGGTGGCCGCTGCTGCTGCCACCAGCCAGCCCACCGTTGAGGAAGAGCCCGCGCCGCTGGCACTGGAGCCGCAGATCGAGTTTGTGCCCCACGAGCACACCGAGGACTGCTACACCGAGGTGCAGACCCTGACCTGCATGGAGGAAGAGCACGTCCACGGTGACGACTGCTTCGACCCCGAGGACGGCACCCTGATCTGCGAGAAATTTGAGCATACCCATGATGAAAACTGCTATACCACCGAGTACGAGCTGACCTGTGGACTGGAAGAGGGCGAGCTTGTGGAGCAGGTGGTGGAGCCCACCCAGAGCGCCGAGCTGGCGGCTATGGCTGTGGCCGAGCCTGTGGCACTGGAGCCGACGGTGGACACCGTGGAGCCCATCTACCACCACCACACCGACGCCTGCTACGAGGAAGTGCTTACCTGCCCCCTGCCGGAGCATCACCACACCGTAGCCTGCCTGAGCGACACCTCCGCCGACGTTGAGACCCCCGAGGAGTGGCAGGCCGCCAACGCCGAGGCCGTGATGACCGGCAACTGGGACGAGGACCTGCTCAGCGTGGCAAAGACCCAGCTGGGCTACGAGCAGAGCGAGAAAAACTTCGAGATCGACCCCGCGGACGGCGTGACCCTGCGCTACTACTCCCGCTACGGCCAGTCTTACGGCAACCCCTACGGCGAGTGGGACGTGATGTTCCTCTCCTACTGCCTGAAGTACGCCGGTATCCCCCAGAGCGCCATCCCGCAGGAGGCCAGCGTGCTTTCCCTGCGCAGCTCCATGAGCGACATGGACTGGCTGCTGGACGGCGAGGACGGCAGCGCCGCCAATGTGGGCGACATCGTTATTTATAATAAGTACGTCACCCGCACTGTGGCTGTGGACAGCAGCGCCGATGGTGCAGCGGACGGTCTGGACGACCAGTTCAGCATGGACGCTGAGGGTGAGAACGGCGCAGAGCTTGAAACTTCCGGCGCTGCTGCGCTGGATGCAGCCCCTGCCGCCGAGGATGCCCCCGCTGCCGACAGCGTGATCACCCCCGATCTCCCCGATACCGCCAACCCGGAGCAGCCCGCCGCAAAGCCGGTGGACAGCACCGGCACCTCTGCATCCGGCGCGGACACCCTTATCCCCAGCGTGGTGTCCCCCGCTGCCGAGCCGCAGACCACCACCGTGACTGACGCTCAGCCCGTGGAGACCGTGGGCATCGTGAGCGAGGCGGACGACGACACGCTTACCGTTATTTCCGGCGACGTGGACGGCAAGGTGGCTGAGGTCACCCTTTCCAGCGCCGAGGTTCTGGCCGTGGTGGATGTTGCCGCCGCCCAGTATGCAGACGAGATGCTCTCCTCTGCCGTTGACGGCGCCCTGTATTCGCCCATGATGCTTTCGCTGACGGGTGAGGATACCACTGCAAGCACGACTACAACACCGAAATACATTGATTACTTTGCCGAAACCAGTACTTCCCAAAAAGGCGGTATTACCAGTATTACGATACAGAAGGGTACGGCTACCCTCAATCCGAATGATAAAATCGAGCTGAAGGACGGAGAAAAGCTTTCTCTGACCTACACTTATAGTATCCCTGAAGGCGCCCTTACAGATAGTAAAACGTTGACCTACCAGCTTCCCACGGGCATTACGCCGTTCGAGGAAAAGACTTTCCCTGTGGTCGACACAAACAATGGCAATAAAACTGTTGGCGAAGGTAAGGTTGATTCGAAGGGTAAGGTTACGCTCAAATTTGACGACAGTTTCGAGACTGATAAGCCTTTTGCCGGACACTTTGATTTTGATGTCACTGCATCCGTAACAGGTAGTGGAGACAGCAGTACGATCAGGTTCCCGACCGAGTGGGAGCTTACCGTCAAGCGGGCGCGCGATCTTTCCATTAAAAAGCAGGGCGCTACTCCCGTTGTGGAGAATGGCATCACCTACATTGATTACACGATCATCGTCTCTTCTGAGGATGGCTGGTCCGAAAAAATTGAAATCATGGATGTGCTCGGAAACAATGACGATATTTCCGGCACATACCTAAAAGACAGCTTTAAACTGTACAAGAACGGCAACAGCGACCCGATAACTGGTTACAAAAATGATATTAGCACCGACAGTTTCCATATTACAGATCTGAATCCATTAGGTGCCGGCGAGAGTTATAAGCTGACCTATCGTGTTAAGGTGACCCAAAACAAAAACGATACAGTTGTGCTCCAAAATAAAGCCCGCACCAATAAAGAAAATGACTGGTCGTATTGGGAGACTAAATTTGAGAATCCCATCTCGAAATACGGCAATTACAACCCCGACACGAACCAGATCAAGTGGACTGTGACTGTCAAGAACCCTTATGGTCAGAACCTGAAGGATTCGAAGGTCGTAGACAAGGTCACTACCTCTGGCGCCACGATCGTAGGCAATGTCACGCTGACACAAACCAGCACCCCAGAGGGCGAGTGGAGCAATACCGTTATTACAAACTCCATTGCTCCTTACGAGGATGGAACCGGGTTTGAGTATACCTTTGGGGATGCCAATGGCAAGGAGTATCAGTTTACCTATGTAACGTCGGTGCCTAAAGATTCTAACGGCAAACCCCAAGTGGTGCATAACGATTCCAAGATCACGATCAATAAGAAGAAGGATTACTCCACCGGGGCGGATACTTATCCGACTGACCGCAGCTGGTACTTTAACAAGAATAAAGTTGAAAACAGTCTGACCTCCACCGAAACCGAAAACCAGTATCTAGCAAAGTGGTCGCTTTCTTCCGAGGTGCCTAATTTCTGGGATACGTATGATTTCCTTGACCAGATCAAGGTTCCCAAGGAAGACGGCACCGAAATCGGCAAGCACTACGGCATCGCCTCGGAGCTGGATGCGGCGATCCGTGAGAGCCTGACTTTCACCACTGTAAACGGGGTACCGCTTAATGCTAAAGACGCCGGTATTGAAGTCACGATCGACTACTATGAAGAATCCTTCAAAGACCCGAGCAAAGCCACGAGATACAATAAAATTTCTGCTTCTGATAGCGATACCAAGATTCACACCTTTATCATCCATCTGAAGAACACAGGCTACAGCGGTACTTCCCCGATCAAGAGCATGAACATCGGCTGCTATTCCACGCACGTAGACACCACAGGGATCCCTGCCGGGAAGCAAGTCAACTTCTATAATAATGACACCTGCTACTCTTATAAAAAGGATGTGGTCGTTGAGAAAAAGGCTCTTACAAAGGGTGTATCCACAAACAGTCCAAAACAGGAATCCGAATACAATAACAATACCAACAGTTACAAAGCTACCGCTGAAGGAAGCTATAGCCAAAATAAGGGTATTTACTACGAACTCGTTCTGGATGTTTCCAAATGGACAACATTTAAGAACAAGGACGGAGAATATACCGTTACAGTAACCGATACGCTTCCCGACGGCCTTGCCCTTAAGGCAAATACTGTCAAGGCTTATTTGGGCTGGGATAAGTATTGTCAGGATCACGATTCGTATTCGAAGTATTATCTTAATAAACCAGACAACTTTAGCTACGAATGTAACGGGCAAAACATTACCTTTACATTCAACAATCTCGACCAGGTTGATTACGAGCTTGTAAAGCCTGCCGGCAGAATGACCCACCTCATCATCCGCTACGCAGCAAACCTTACCGATGAAGATTGGCAGCGCCCGCAAACCACAACCAAACCCTACACCAATACGGCAAAGTGGGGTAAAGAAGAAGCTGAGGCTACCATCACCATCAACCGCAATTTTAAATACCTGAGTAAGGTAGGGTCGTATGAACAGCTTAAAACCAATGGTAAAGAAAACGGTCAGCACGTGGTTCATTACAAGCTGGAGATCAACCCCACTTACAGCGATCTGCTGCCGAGCAGCGACACGGTAACTCTGACCGATACCCTGACCGTGCAGGACGTCAATGTTACTGCCCATCTGGACTTGGACAGCGTAAAGCTGTACGATTATCCGTATAGCGGCTCTGGCGGCACACCGTTGGATACGACAAGCTATGGTCTGGTTTATACGCAGGGAAAAGACGGCAGCAATTATGACACCCACACCATGACGTTTACGCTGCCGGATTCTCACGGTTATGTGTTGTGCTACGATTATGTGCTGGATTCCAACGCGGCCGTAACGCTCTCGAATAAAGCAGAGCTTGCAGGTGAGCACAAAGCAGAGGATAACGAGAACACCACAAGGGTCAACGGTACCGCTACTGCTTCTCAAAGTCAGTTCAAGCTGTATAAGGTCGATAGTCTGAACCCGTTGACACGCTTGCAGGGTGCAAAGTTCAACCTCTTTTACTACGATGGGACTACCAGAACGTACAAAGAGTATCTTGAGCAGTTCACGCATACCACGGACGCAAAAGGCGAGATTGTCCTTTACCTCGGTGATAACAAGAAAGACGATCCCTCTGGCGGGCACTTCACGATCGAGCCTGATACGCTCTACAAGCTCGAGGAGCTCGATCCTCCTGAGGGCTACCAGAAGAGTGCCGATGCTACTGCGTATGTCATCTTTGCAAACGCAAATATTTACGAATCGGCCGAGAATGCCTTGAAGAATACTGCAATACCCAATGATTTGGATCAAAGTAAGGTTGTGATCGTAACCAGCGGTCAGCAAAAGAGCTACGCCGTAGAGAATACACGTACCTGGCTGACCATCCAGAAGTTCTGGCAGGATCAGTATGGCAACACGATTTCCAGTGATGCCGCGCCGGAGACCGAGGTAACGGTACATCTGTATCGTTACAGTAAAAACGGCGGCAGCAAGGAAAACCGTGATGCCACGTTCGATGTTCCCATTATCCTTAACAAAAATAACGAATGGACCTATGTTTACAAAGAAAGCTTGGACACTGGCTACTACTACTACATTGTAGAGGATTCTACCGGCAACAAGTACGAGGTGACCTACAGCGACAGCAACACGAAGGGTGTTGAAAACGGCGGTCTGCTTACGCTGACCAACAAGGAAAAGGAAAACTCCGGCTACGTCCTCCCCTCTACCGGCGGCACCGGTACACTCCCGTACACAGCCGTGGGCGGCACAATGATGCTGACCGCGCTGGCATATAGTATTATCCACCGCAAGCGCAGACACGAAGGGAGGGCAGATGACTAAACTGCACTTCCCTGCCGGACGCCCGGAGCTTAAACCCCGCCCGCCCGGCGCAAAGTTTACGCGATAGACCGAACAAAAACGACACCCCTACCCCCCCCCCCTGTGCAAAATGCAGGGGGCGGCAAGGGGCAGAAAAGAAAGGGGCTTTTTCCATGAAAAAAGCAATGAAGAAACTCATGGCTGCGCTGCTGGCAGTTGCTATGGTTTGCGCCATGGCGATCCCGGCGTTTGCGGCGGGTGGTACTACTACTGGTAGCATTACCATTGACAACGCTGTTAAAGGTGAAACTTATACCATTTATAAGATGTTCGACCTGAACAGCTATGATCCCACCGCTGGCACCTACTCCTACACCGTAGATTCTAACTGGAAAGCTTTCTTTGCAACTGGTGCAGAAGGCGCTAACTATATTACTCTGGATGCAAATGGTCACCCCACTTGGGTAAAAGGTGCAAAGGCCGATGAGTTTGCTCAGAAAGCACTTGCATGGGCTAAAACACAGTCTGCAATCACTACTGCTGCGACTTCTCAAGCTGCTGGTAGCACCACCGTTACTTTCTCGAGCCTTGCCCTTGGCTACTATCTGGTAGATACTTCTCTGGGTGTTCTCTGTGGTCTGGATACTACCGCCCCTGATGTTACTATCGAAGAGAAAAACGAAGTGCCTACTATTGAAAAGACGGTCAAAGATTCTAACGATAACTGGGTTGACAGCAACACCGCTAAGATCGGCGATACTGTCGAGTATAAGGCAGTTATCACCGTCAAGACCGCAAACACCAACTACGTCATGCACGATACCATGACCGATGGCTTGAACTTTAACAAAGATTCCGTCAAGGTTACCGTGAGTGGCGCTGATGTTCCGACTACCAAATATACTCTGAGTGCTCCCGGCACCAAAGGCGAAACTTTTAGTATTGCATTTGATAACAACTACATCGCTTCTCTGCCTGCAGATACTAAGATTGAGGTCACCTACAACGCCGTTGTGAACGAAAAAGCCAAGATTGATCCTGGTGCGAACGAGAACGAAGCATATCTGACCTTTGGCAATAGTCAAGAGACTGCACACGACAAGACCTATACTTATCTGTACCAGTTCGACCTGATCAAGTACAGCGGCACTTCTGGCAAGCTGCTGGGCGGCGCTCAGTTCATACTGTACGATGCAGAGACTGGCGGCAACGAGATCAAGCTGGTAAAGGATAATACCACTGGCATCTACCGCGTGGCAACCGCAACTGAAATTGCAAATCATAATACCGTTGACCATATTGAAACGGTTCCGGGTCAGACTGTTCGTATCTCCGGTCTGGACAAAAAGGTCTACTGGCTGGATGAGATTCTTCCTCCCGCCGGTTATAATGACCTGCCAGGGCGTGCTAAAGTCGATCTGCAAAGTGGTTCCAAAACTGCACTTGCCGACCGTCTCACTAACGGCTATGATGAGGCAAACGCCAGTTCCATCGGCGGTGTCCCCATCGTCAACAACGCCGGCACTACCCTGCCCGGCACCGGCGGCATCGGCACCACCATCTTCTATGTGATTGGCGGCGGCCTGATGGCTGCTGCAGCTATCCTGCTGGTTACCAAAAAGCGCATGGAGAACCGCTAAGCTCTCCTTTTCCCCTGCACAGAGCGGGGCCGCAAGGCCCCCTGCTCTGATCCTGAAACTATAACGTTAGGGAGTAGCCCATGAAAAAGAACAAAAGCACCATTATATTGATCCTCGTCTTTTTCGTGGGTCTATCCGTGATGTTATACCCCACCATCAGCGATTACGTCAACCAGCGCAACCAGTCCCGCGCGGTGGCAAACTACGCGCAGGACGTGGACAACATGACCGATGCGGATTACAGTGCCTACTTTGACGCCGCCGATGCCTTTAACGCACAGGT
>CEAG01035665.1_pt1 | contig 18104 bp, 10 predicted proteins | sample 554891 | NCBI WGS metagenome assembly CEAG01 (sample SAMEA3182116, study PRJEB8094) | gut metagenome | biome: human; feature: gut; material: Stool; isolation source: human stools | place: Canada | collected 2014-02-25
GCTCTACACCATGCGTCTGCAACTGATTACAGACAACCGCCCCGTTCCTTCTCCGGGTATGAATACCATGGTTACCATCCTTTGCGACAATGACAGTTCACGCAACCTCTCCGTACCCGGCAGCGCTGTTCTGCAAAAAGACGGCAAAGCCTGCGTATTCGTATACAACCCGTCCGACAGCAAAGTACACAGCCGCGAAGTAACCCTCGTGCGCCTGCTGAGTAACGGACGCAGCATCATCGCTTCCGACGGGCTGCAACCCGGCGACCAAGTGGTGTCGGCAGGAATACATCACATAAAGGACGGAGAAACCGTGACTCCTCTGCCTGCTGCCAGCGACACAAACATCGGCGGACTGTTATAGCATTGTTTTCCTTTAAAACTCAGCAATTATGGATATAAGCAAATGGGCATTCAAAAACCGCAATCTGGTTTACTTCCTGGTGACCGTCCTGTTTGTAGGCGGCATCCTCTCCTGCTACCAGATGAGCAAGCTGGAAGACCCTGAAATAAAAGTGAAACTCGCCATGGTGGTAACCACCTATCCGGGGGCATCCGCCCACCAGGTAGAGCTGGAAGTGACGGATGTGCTGGAGAAGAGCATCCGCAGCATGGGCAATATAGATAATGTGGAAAGCTACTCGTACAACGACCTCTCCCTGATACAGGTAGAACTCACCACCATTACCCCGGACGATGAAGTGGAGCAGTGCTGGGACATGCTGCGCCGCAAGGTGAGCGACGCCTGCGCCCTGCTGCCCGACGGAGCGAGCACCCCCATCGTGAAAGACGACTTCGGCAATGTATACGGAATGTTCTACGCACTGACCGGTGACGGACTGTCCGACCGGGAGCTGTCCGACTACGCAGAGCTTATCAAGCGCGAAATAAGCGACATGACAGGCGTGGAACGGGTGGAACTGTACGGCAAACGTCCCGAATGCATCAACATCTCCCTGCTGCAAGACCGCATGGCAAACCTCGGCGTAAAGCCCGCCGAAGTCCTCGCCACCCTGAACGGACAGAACAAGACCACCTACAGCGGCTACTACGACAATGGCGACAACCGCATCCGCGTCACCGTCAGCGACAAGTTCAGGACAGTGGAAGACATAGGCAGCATGCTGATACAAGGGCATGACGACGACCAGCTCCGCATGCGCGACATCGCCCGCATCGAGAAAGGATACGAAGAACCTACCCGCAACGAACTGTTCTTCGACAGCGAACGGGCGCAGGGAATCCTCATCGCAGCTTCCAGTGGTTCGGACATCGTGAAAGTGGGCGCTGCCGTAGAAAAGAAGCTGGCGCAACTGAAAGAAAGCCGCCTGCCCGCAGGCGTGGAGTGCCACAAGGTATTCTATCAGCCCGAACGTGTGGGAGCCTCTTTGGGTACTTTCGTCATCAACCTGATAGAGTCCGTCATCATCGTTGTGGTAATCCTGATGCTGGCCATGGGTTTCAAGAGCGGAATCATCATCGGCATCAGCCTCATTGTCACCGTATTCGGTTCGTTCCTGTTCCTGTACACGGCGGACGGAACCATGCAGCGTGTATCGCTTGCCGCTTTCGTGCTGGCAATGGGTATGCTGGTAGATAATGCCATTGTCATCGTAGACGGCATACTGGTAGACCTGAAAGCCGGCAAAAACCGCATGGAAGCGATGACAGCCATCGGCCGCCAGACGGCAATGCCCCTGCTGGGCGCCACACTGATAGCCATCATCGCTTTCCTTCCCATCTTCCTGTCGCCGGACACTGCCGGGGTATATACCCGCGACCTGTTCATCGTACTGGCGGTGTCCTTACTACTGAGTTGGGTGCTGGCGCTGGTGCACGTGCCACTGATGGCAAACCGCAAGTTGCACCCTGCCGTTGAAGTCAGCGCCACCGGAAAGCGCGAATACAAGGGACGTACCTATGCCCTGCTGCGCACCGCCCTCTACTTCGGACTGGCACATCGCTGGAGCGTCGTACTGGCGATGCTCGCCCTGCTGGGACTTTCCATTTTCGGCTACGGCTACATGCGGCAGGGTTTCTTCCCCGATATGGTGTACGACCAGCTCTACATGGAGTACAAGCTGCCCGAAGGCAATAACTCCACCCGCGTGGCACGCGATTTAAGGGAGATAGAATCCTACCTGAAAACACGCAAGGAGATTACCCACGTCACCGCCTCTGTCGGCGGCACGCCGGGACGCTACAACCTGGTGCGCAGCATCGCCAATCCGTCCTTGTCGTACGGCGAACTGATTATAGACTTCACCTCTCCTGACGACCTGGTAGAGAATATGGATGAGATACAGGAATACCTGACACGGCGTTATCCGGATGCTTACATCAACCTGAAACGCTACAACCTGATGTTCAAGAAGTACCCTATCGAAGCGCAGTTCATGGGGCCCGACCCTGCCGTACTGCACCGCTTGGCCGACAGCGCGCGGTACATTATGGAACACACGCCGGAAGTCCGCCTCATCACCACCGACTGGGAACCGCAGATACCCGTACTCTCCATCGAGTACGACCAGGCAGCCGCCCGTGCGCTGGGTCTCAGCCGCAACGACGTAAGCATGTCCCTGCTTTCCGCCAACGGCGGCATACCCATCGGGTTCTTCTACGAAGGCATCCACCGCGACAACATTTACCTGAAATGTCTGGACGAGGAAGGAAAGCCGATAGAAGACCTCGGCAATACGCAGGTATTCTCCGCCCTGCCCTCGCTGAACGGACTGCTGAACGAGGAAACCATGGTGAAACTGAAGGCAGGTACACTGAGCAAGGAAGAACTGGTGGAAAGCCTCATGGGAAGCACCCCGCTGAAACAAATCAGCAAGCGCATCGACATCCGCTGGGAAGACCCCGTCGTACCACGCTACAACGGGCAGCGCAGCCAGCGCGTGCAATGCTCTCCCGCTCCCGGCATAGAGACCGAAAAGGCAAGGCAGATTATCGCCCGCCGGATAGAACAGATAGAGCTTCCGCAAGGCTATACCCTGCATTGGCAGGGAGAGAAAAGCGCCAGCGACGAGTCCATGGAGTATCTGTTCAAGAACTTCCCGCTTGCCATCATCCTGATGATTGCCATCCTTATCATGCTGTTCAAGGACTACCGCAAGCCGATTATCATCTTCTGCAGTCTGCCCATGCTGCTTGTGGGAGTGGTGGCTGTGATGCTGCTTACAGACAAGACGTTCAACTTCGTGGCAATCGTGGGTACGCTGGGACTGATAGGCATGCTCATCAAGAACGGCATCGTGCTGATGGATGAAATCACCCTTCAGCTCAACCAAGGGGTAGAACCCATTACGGCACTGGTGGACAGCGCCCAAAGCCGTCTCCGTCCTGTGACCATGGCTGCGCTGACCACCATTCTGGGTATGATACCGCTGCTACCCGACGCGATGTTCGGTTCGCTGGCGGCTTCCATCATGGGCGGCCTCACATTCGGAACGCTGATAACACTCCTGTTTATCCCTGTACTATACGCATTATTCTTTCATATAAAAAACGAACAATAATGAAAAAGACAACATTCATCCTCGCCGCCCTGCTCTCCGCTGCCTGCATCTCCGCCCAAGAGACGCTGACACTGGAACAATGCAGGGAAATGGCACTGAAATACAATAAAGAAATGGCAGCAGCCGCCAGACAAACGGAAAGTGCACGCTACACCGCAAAGAGCTATAAGGGCAACTTCTTCCCCAACTTCAGCCTCAGCGGTACGGGTATCTACAGTACATCAGACGGCAGTCTCGGCATAGCCGGCGGCAATCTGCCTACTTTCCTGCCCGATGCCACGGGGCAATTCCTTCCCAACAAGGGGTTCGCCTACTTTCCCGGAATAGACCTGAACTACAAGATAGGCATGGTATATATGGGCGGCGTACAAGTGGAACAGCCGCTCTACATGGGCGGTAAAATCCGTGCGGCATACAAAATGTCCCTGCTGGGTAAGGAAATGGCACAGTTGAGCGAGACGCTTACAGCCTCGGAAGTCATTGTAAAGACAGAGCAGGCATACGCACAAGTCATCAAAGCCAAAGAGATGAAGAAAGTGGCCGACAAATACAATGCCGTGCTCACGGAACTGATGAAAAACGTGGAAAGCGCCCATAAACACGGCCTCAAGCCCCAAAACGACGTGCTGAAAGTACAGGTAAAGCTGAACGAAAGCGAACTCAACATCCGCAAGGCCGACAATGCGCTGCGCCTGGCCACCATGAACCTCTGCCACTACATCGGCAAACCACTGACGGCAGATATACGCACCGCCGATACTTTTCCCGAAGTGGCACAGGACATCCGGCTGCAAACAGCCGACATCTCCGCCCGCCCCGAATATGCCATACTGAACCAGCAAGTGGCCATCGCCAAACAGCAGGTGAAACTGAACCGCAGCGAACTCCTGCCCAAAATCGGCGTGAAAGGTTCGTACGACTACATCCACGGCTTGGAAATCAGCGACCAGGACCTGTTCGACGGCGGCAGCTTCTCTGTGCTTCTAAACGTAAGCGTACCGCTCTTCCACTTCGGTACAAACAGCAATAAAGTACGTGCAGCCAAAGCCAAACTGGAGCAGGCGCGCCTCGAACAGGAGAACATGAACGAACAAATGCTGCTTGAGCTGGCACAATCCGTCAACAACCTCGACGAAGCCCGGCTGGAAAGCACCATTGCCGAACGCTCCCTGCAACAGGCGGAAGAGAACATGAGAGTGAGCCGCAGCCAATACGACGTGGGACTGGAAACCCTGTCCGACCATCTGGAAGCGCAAGCTCTGTGGCAGCAGGTGTATGAAACCAAAGTCGACGCACGTTTCCGGCTGTACCTGAACTACATCACTTATTTAAAGGCAACGGGAACGCTGCTGAAATGAAAACGTACATATATCAGATTACAGACAATTAGAAAATATATAAGGAGGCCGGCAAAGAATAAAATAACGGATACTCTTGCACCCTACCAACAAAATGTAAAATTATTTATTCGCCTCCCAAGCGACACTCCTTATACTCGACAGGGAAAATGTTTTATCAGAAGCATTTTCCCTGTTTTGCTACCAGCAAGCCCCGTTATACCGTCCCCCAAAACATCCTTTCCACGAAAAAGCGCATTTTTTTAAAATCTTTTGGTAAAAATAAAACCATCTATAGAAAAATAATATATATTTGTTGCTATAAGCGTCGTATTCAGAGATAATACGGACAAGCAAAGCAAACAAACAAATATATACAGCCGCTCCACACAGCAATGTTTATCGGAAAAATGTAACAATCTTTTCGACAGCGGCCAAACCATTCGTCTTATGAATGTTCTTAATAAAAGTGCGAAAAGCATTATTATTGGCTGGGTGATACCTTTTATAATCATTCCATATTGCCATGCCCAGCAAGAAAGAAGAACGCATGTTCCCGCCCAACCGATGGAACTTCATTTTCGTTTCGACCGGACGTTGCCCGACAGCGGATACATGGATAATATACATGTCTTCAATGCTCTGGACAGCCTGTTTTCCAGCCATGATACCGTTCCACAAAAGATAAGTTCCATACATATCCTCGCTTTTGCTTCTCCCGATGGCAATACCGCCTACAACGAGCAATTGGCAGAACGCAGAGCGATAAACATCAAGAACTATCTGATACGTAAATTTCCCCATATCGATACCTGCCGCATACACACTTGTCCGCAAGGAGAAAACTGGCAAGGACTGCGGCGTCTTGTCGACGAAAAACGCCATCTCCCCCACCGTGGGCAGATACTGTACATCATCGACAACAGCAATACCGGCATCCAACGCAAAAAAGCCCTAAAGCTGCTGGAGAGTGCTTCCATCCACCCGCATATCCGTGCCCGGATATTACGTAGCCTGCGTTCGGCCATCCTGCAGATAGATTGGGAAAAAACAGTACGTCTGCCGGCATACCCCGGATACCTTTGCCTTCAAGATACCGTCCCGAATCTCTTTCGGAATGTAGAGTATCCGCTACCGGCCAGTATGGAAATTCCCGACAGGTTTCTGCCTGCTTCCGGTTCCGGACATCCCGCCACACACCCGTTGTTCGCCCTGAAGACCAACCTGCTATTTGACGTTGCGCTGATTCCCAACTTCGAGATTGAAATACCTATAGGCAGACATTGGTCGGTAAACGGAGAATACATGTTTCCCTGGTGGCTGCTTGACGGTGATAAATACTGCCTTGAAATCATGGCGGGCGGACTCGAAGTACGCTATTGGCCGCAGTTATACAGACAACGGAAGCGACAAGACATACTGACGGGGCATTTCGTCGGTCTGTATGCCGGAGGCGGCAAATACGACCTGCAATGGAAAACCAATGGCTATCAGGGCGAATTTTTCATAGCAGCAGGACTCAGCTACGGTTATGCCCATAAACTTTCGCGCCACCTGCATTTGGAATTCAATATAGGTATAGGGTTGCTGCGCACAGACTACCGTCATTACCATGCACGCAACAATTACCAGACCCTGCAATGGCAAGAGAACGGCCGTTATACATGGTTTGGCCCTACCAAAGCCAAAGTCTCGCTCATATGGCTGCTTGCCCGCAAGCAGAAAAGACAGGAAGGAGGCATAAAATGAAACACAAATACCCCGCTACCTTTCCATTACTGTGCATCGTATTCCTGCACATCACATTCCTTGCCTGCGAACGCCGCGAACTGACCTACTATGAAGTAGCCGAAATCAGCCTCAGTGCCGACTGGAGTTTATCCGGACTGGACAGTAAAGAAGCGGATTTCGGTGCCACCGCCCTGTTTTATCCGCAAACAGGCGGCGAACCGAAAGTATTCCTTTTGGGCGACCGTTCGGGAGACAAGATACGTTTGCCGGAAGGCATATACCATGTCCTTCTCTTTAATCGTTCCTTCAACGACTTCAGCAACATTACATTCCGTGGAAAAGAGTGTTATGAAACACTGGAAGCCTGTGCCGGCAAAATAATCACACGTCCGGATGAAGGAATACGCACCCTTGTATCCTCTCCCGAAGAACTTGCCGTAGCCACAATGGAAGGATTCGAGGTTACGGAAAAGATGCTGGGCAACTACGGCAGCACTCCATACAAGCAACCCACCGTACATCCGGAGATTACCGCAACCGGCGATGACCCTTGTCATATTCACCTCACACCGCAAAAGATGACCCGTAAGATTATAGCCACATTCCACATAAAGGGGCTGAACAATGTCCGCTCACTCACCTGCCGTTTGGACGGTGTGTCTGAATCCGTATTTCTCGCCACCGGCAAGCCGTCGGCCAATACCGTGATACAGGAATTTGTACCTTCCACTTACCAATTCACTCCCGAATCACCAGCCGACGGAACGATTAGCGGCACGTTCGAAATATTCGGCCTCCATACCGGAAGCGAACACAGGATATACATCGACGCATTACTTACAGACGGCAAAACCCACTTTACAGAAAGCTACGACCAGGTGGAAGTGACAGAAACGGATAACGGACAAGGAACAACCACGCTCCGGATAGAAGTGAACACGGGAAAGATACCGGATGTAGAACCCGAAAACGGTTCAGGTTCGAGCTTTGACGTAGACGTAAACGGATGGGAAAACGATATCAATACCGACATACCTATTATATAAGCCATCATACCATCAATATATACATATATAATCTAAGTAAACAAACAACTATCAATTGAAAAGAAAGATGAAAAGAACCAGCGCAATCACGCAATTGCTGACAGTATTGCTATTAGCAGGCTGCTCGCAGAATGAAGTAACAGATGTAAACCCGGACTCCCATCCGGCAGTAGGATTCGGTGTATACACCGGACTGGCAACCCGTGGTGTGGACATGACCACGGAAAGTATGAAAGACTCTCCCTCGGATGCAGAGAAATACGGTGGCTTCGGCATTATGGGATATTTTACGGGACAGGAGACGTTCGATAATGTAAAAAACACAGTCACTGCAGGATATATGTACAATCAGGCAGTGGAGTATGACTCGAAAACCAGCGCATGGACATATAGCCCCGTAAAGTACTGGCCCAACCGCGACGGCGACAAGATTTCCTTCTTCGCTTACGCGCCTTACGAAAGCAACGGGCAAAGCGGCACCAAAACGGGAATAACCATTTCCGCTGCTACCGAAGCAGGAATTCCTTACATTAATTTCAGTCTCAAAAAAGAGAACGAACTTACTAAAATGGTAGACCTTGTAGTAGCTGAAGCACTCGACCAGCAATACACTCAAGTCAATGGCGGAAAAGTAAGTTTCAACTTCAAACACACGCTTTCCCGCATCTCGTTCAAGGCAAAATTGGGAAGCGGTGACTTTACCGGAATGGATGGCAATAACAGCTTCGTATACATCACGCATATGTGGATTGTGGGCAAAGACCACGGCACGACAGCAGAAAGCGGTAACCTTTCACTGACCAACCTTTCAGCGGCATCCAACGCCGGCTCCAAGTTCTATACAAGCGCCAAATGGTCACAGCTGCACTGGAACTATGAAAACGCTGTCATTCCTGATAAGGACTTCAGCCTCGATAATATCCTGGCGCTGGAGAAAGAAGGAATCATTGAAACCAATGCCACCACCGGGCACGAAGGTAGCGTCAAGGGAATAAAACTGACTGCCGAATCGCAAAAGACGCCCGTCAGCCTGTTTCCGGAAAAACAATACTTATACCTGATTCCAGTCGGAGACAATGACGCTGATGTAACTAAAAACTCCGGTTGCGCCGAAGGAGATATCAAGATAGGGTTCCATTATGACATCGTTACAAAGGACAATACCAGTTCCGGCTCCAACAAGTACATTGCCAGCCATGCCGAATCCGTAATCTCATTGCCCAAAGGCCATATGAAGCGAAACGAATCCTATCTCTACACATTGCAAATCAACCTGCACGAAATCAAGATAGAAGAAGCCAAAGTAGAAAACTGGTCTGACATAACGAATGACGTAACAATAGAATAAACCTCACCACACAGGCCGGGCGGAGTTGGATGTCTCTTCCCGGCCACCAAGAACATTGACCAATGAACAAGACCCAAAGTATATCTGGCACAAGACACCTGCCGGTCTTTATCGCATGCCTGTTGCTTACTGCCTGCAATGCCGGCAACGGAACGTCCGAAGTCCTGCAAACGGAAGAACTCCCCATAGGATTCTCCACTGCGCCGGCAGAGACGCGGCAAACCCGAAACGACGGACTGACCGCAGACAATCTCTCCGCCATAGGCGTATATGCTTACTATACGGGCAGCAGAAACATGCAGAAAACGGACACCCCGAACTTCATGTGCAATCAGAAGGTGACACGCACCGAAGGCAGCTCCACCTGGACGTACTCTCCCTTGAAATACTGGCCCAACAACCCAGCGGACAAATTGAGCTTCTTCGCTTACGGACCATACAACACGGGCAGTTTCAACGTATCCGGCAATGCACAAAGCGGACCGCCCGTCATCGAATATACCCCGCCCCGGTCCGAAAGCGCACAGACCGACCTTCTTGCCGCCGTCCCGCTGATGAACCAGACTTCCGCTTCGGACAACAGCCTGGTGAAGTTTCGCTTTCACCATACCCTGACCCGGATTGCCATCTACGTAAAAAGCGACGACAACACGACCGGAAAGCAAATCACGGCATTCTCCATCCGCGGAATGAAAAACGGTATCCTCACCTGCCATATCCCGGAAGACAGTAAAGACAAAGGATTCGGCTGGAGTTATCCCGCCCCCGCCGAAACGGAAACATTCACCGCCACCGCTACCCGTTTCGATATTCCGGATAACACCGCAGCCCCCAAGGAACTGCTCGCAACCTTCTATCTGCTGCCTTACGGAACAGAGAGTGTCTTCAACCTCACCTACACCTACCAAGCCTATAATTCCGATAATACGGACATCACCCAGACTATCGTCCTGAGCAACCAGACACTGCCATCGACTGAAATGTGGACGGAAGGAGCTTCCATAAGTTATACCCTCGGCATCTCCCGGAAGAAAGTCACCGTAACAGCAGGCAGCCTTCCGACATGGAATACAGGAAGTACTGAAACGGTAAGCGAAACGGTTGTGATAAACTAAAAACGAAACGACATGAAACACCTATCTGCCAATATACTGCTTTGCAGCCTTCTCATCTGCAACGGATGTGACAACAGCCACGAACTATACAACAATGGCTACGACAAACGGATGCCTCTTACCGTCCGCGCCACGGCAGCCGGGTTTGCTCCTTTACCGGTATCCCCGGAAACAACCACACGCATCCCACAGGAAGACGGACTCGTCACCCGGTTTACCGCCGGCGATGCCATCGGATTGTTTGCCATCAAAGATAAAGCGATTGCAGACGGTGCAAATAACATCCGGTTGACATACACCCCCGAAACGAACGAATGGAAAACTGCCAACGGAGACCTTTACTGGTATGAAGGAACAAGCTACATAGCCTATTATCCATACAAAAAAGACATCACTATCGACCCCACTCAAACAGAAGAAATGATTGTCGGGGCGCTGGCCGCCGCCATGCCACCCGCTGCCGACCAGTCCGATGCCGGGAAATATGCCGCATCCGACCTGATGATTGCCACCGGCAGCCCGGACACCGGCAACGAAGGTACCGGCCGTAAGACACTCAATCTGTCTTTCGCCCATCAGTTCACCCTGCTGATACTGGAACCGCAGATACACGTCACCTGTGTAGAACCCGCCGATGCCGGCTTCACCTACCGCAACCAGTCCACCACCTGGGCTCTGGACACAAAAGCGCGGCAGGTAACCATGAACGGCGTAAAAGCCTGCAAAATGGATAACGGAACTTTCCGTGCCATCATCGCCCCCCAAGAAAAAGGACAGATACAATGCAGCTATTCCACAGACAATGTAATACTCAATGAGGAGAAAACAGTCACTGCCACCGGCAGTACAACAGCTTTTAATGCAGGCGAATGCCACACACTCAAAATAAACAGCCTGATTCCTGGTCCGGGCAGCCTCATCCGCCCGCTTGCCCCCGGCGATTTCGTTTTTCAAGGAACGGATGGCATCGAAGTATATCCCGGAGACGGCCTGCTGACAGACGGAAAAATTCCGGAGTACCAACAAGCCATCGGAATGGTGATTACCTGTACAGCCGACAAACTGACAGACTCTAAATGCAATGAAAACAACTGGAACCATGCCTACGTAATGGCACTCGACAGCATTGGAACAGGCAGGTGGGGAGATGACAACGTTGATGAAGCCATAGATAACTTCAACACAGAAGTCCGAGTAGACCTGAACATGAACGGTTATTCCGAAACGGAAACAATGCTGGAGCATCATGCCGACAAAGAGAACTTCACAACTGTCTACACAGCTCTCTCCATCCTCGTAAAATATCGCCAAAAGGACAATATCCCCAACAACTCACGCAGCCCGTGGTTCATTCCAAGCATCGGACAATGGTGTGACATGCTGAAAAATATATGTGGAAAAGACCCGATGACATTTAGCCGTACAAGTATCGCTTTCGAAGAGTTCTACAAATACGGAACCGAAACGCTGGACAAGCTGAACGCACAATTGGGCAAAGCAGGCAGGTCGGCAAGAAAGTTGTCGGCTGATAAAAGACGTATATACCAGACCAGCACCGAATTCAACCGACAGTTCAGCTGGATTATCATCTGGGGATTTCTCGATGATTGGGACAGAATCGGCATCAAAGGGTATAATAAAAGTGCCGGCTACCTGATTTATCCCTTCTTTGCATTCTGACTAAAACAAAGCGTTGGAGCATTAGAAAAAACACGTTTTTTCTCATCACTCGTCACTTTCGCCTTCTATCCCTTTGTTTATGGGGCATTGAGCGGTGACGACCATTGTTATGACAAGAGGTTTTGTCAAAATATACTTGATAATTTCCTTTTAAACACGGAATTACACGGATAGATACGGATTTATTTTATCCTTTTTCCGTGAAATCCGTGTAATTCCGTGCCTAAAAAGAAAAAAAACCGGGGAAACGCTCTCTTTATCCGCCTGCTTTTTCATACTTTATCCATTGATTAATATCGAAAAGCCATCGATAAAACTACGGAATGCTTATAGGAAAACCCCGTTTTGCAGTTGCGGGCCGCACGGGGGGCAATTGCGGGCTCTGCGGTTTCCATATGCGGGCTGTACAGCCCGCAGCTACGGGACGAAGAAAACAATACTCCATAACCGGGTTTTACCTACGGTATCTCTGCTTTATATCGCGGAGATACCGTAGAAAAACACCGGCAAACCGGATGCTCCGGACCGGAGTTCGGAACGGTTGCCCAAGCACTTTTACTTATATTCGTCCCAAGCCCTGATAGCCAAATCGTCTGGTGTCATGGTGCAGAAGGCATTGATAAACGCACTTGCCAGACGTGCATTCGTTATCAGCGGAATATTGAGGTCAATAGCGGCGCGGCGTATTCTGTAACCGTTGTCCAACTCGCCCGCAGTGAGGTTCTTCGGAATGTTCACCACCATATCTATCTCTTTTCTGTGCAGCATTTCGAGCGCCTGCGGGTGCATGTCGGGCTCGCTCGGCCAGTAGACGCGGGTATTCTCCACCCCGTTCTCGGTAAGGAATTTGCTCGAACCGCCGGTAGCAAACAGTTTATACCCTTTCTTTTGAAGCATGCGGGCTGCGGAAAGCATGTCCACCTTCTGCTTCGGCGTACCGGTGGAGAGCAGGATATTCTTCTGCGGAATACGGTAACCCACCGAAAGCATCGCTTTGAGAATAGCGCAGGAAGTATCACTGCCTATACACCCCACCTCGCCCGTAGACGCCATATCCACGCCCAATACGGGGTCTGCCTTTTGCAGGCGGTTGAAGGAGAACTGAGAGGCCTTGATTCCTACATAATCGAGGTCGAACAGGTTCTTGTCCGGCTTCTGCACGGGGATACCGAGCATCACTTTCGTAGCCAGTTCGATAAAGTTTATCTTGAGCACCTTGCTTACAAAGGGGAATGAACGCGACGCACGCAGATTACATTCGATTACCTTGATGTCGTTGTCCTTGGCGAGATACTGGATATTGAACGGGCCGGAGATGTTCAGCTCGCGGGCTATCTCGCGGCTGATGCGCTTGATGCGGCGCACCGTCTCCACATACAGTTTCTGCGGCGGGAACTGGATAGTGGCATCGCCGGAGTGCACGCCTGCAAACTCGATGTGTTCGCTGATGGCGTAGGCAACGATTTCCCCGTTCTGCGCCACGGCATCCATTTCCACTTCCTTGGCATGCTCTATGAACTGGCTCACCACCACCGGATGTTTCTTCGAGACGTTTGCCGCCAGTTGCAGGAAGCGTTCCAGCTCTTCCCGGTTGGAGCAGACATTCATTGCCGCGCCCGAAAGCACGTAGCTGGGACGAACCAGCACCGGGAAACCTACCTTGTCGACAAAGGCGTTGATGTCTTCCAGCGAGGTAAGTGCACGCCATTCGGGCTGGTCCACGCCGATACGGTCCAGCATGGCGGAGAACTTGTCGCGGTCTTCGGCGTTGTCGATGCTCCTGGCGCTCGTACCGAGAATGGGCACGCGCTGCGCATCGAGACGCAAGGCGAGGTTGTTGGGTATCTGGCCACCGGTGGAGACGATGACGCCGTGCGGATTCTCCAGTTCGAGAATATCCATGACACGCTCGAAGGTAAGCTCATCGAAATAAAGGCGGTCGCACATGTCATAGTCCGTAGACACGGTTTCGGGGTTGTAGTTAATCATGACGCTGCGGTAGCCTTCCTTGCGGATGGTGTTCAACGCCTGCACGCCGCACCAGTCGAACTCCACCGAGGAGCCGATGCGGTACGCACCCGAACCGAGTACGACGATGGATTTACGGTCGCCCAGGTAATGCACATCGTGAGCGATGCCGCTGTACGTCAGGTACAGATAGTTGGTACGGGCGGGATATTCGGCGGCAAGGGTGTCTATTTGTTTCACTACGGGCAGAATGCCTGCACGCTTGCGCAGGGCACGTATGGCAAGGATGGCGTCCTCACCGTCCATATACCGTTCCAGGCCGAAAGCGCGGGCTATCTGGAAATCGGAGAAACCCTGTATCTTGGCCCTGTGCAACAATTCCCGCGCGGCTTTGTCATTCAGGAGGGAGTGTAGCATCCTTTCACCTTGTGCGGCTTTCGACGTACCTTCACCCTGTGCAGCTTCCGGTTCGACCTGCACCTTTTCCTGATATTCGTGCAGCGCCCTGCTGGTGTCCATTATATTCATCAGCTTTTCAAGAAACCAGCGGTCTATTTTTGTCAGCGCGTGCACCTGGTCTACGGTATATCCGGCACGGAAGGCCTTGGAGATAACGAAGATACGCTTGTCGGTAGGCTCGCGCAGCGCCTTGTCTATGTCGGGGATAACAAGCTCCCTGTTCTCCACGAAGCCGTGCATCCCCTGTCCTATCATGCGCAAGCCCTTCTGAATGGCTTCTTCAAAAGTACGTCCGATAGCCATGACCTCGCCCACGGACTTCATGCTCGAACCCAATTCCTTATCCACGCCATGAAACTTGCCCAAATCCCAACGGGGAATCTTGCAGACTACATAGTCCAGTGCCGGCTCGAAGAATGCGCCGGTGGTCTTGGTTACGGAGTTCTTCAATTCGAAAAGGCCGTAGCCCAGTCCTAATTTGGCAGCAACGAATGCCAGCGGATAACCCGTTGCCTTAGAGGCAAGTGCGGACGAACGGCTCAAGCGGGCGTTTACCTCGATAACGCGGTAGTCCTCGCTTTCGGGGTCGTAGGCATACTGCACGTTGCACTCGCCCACAATGCCGATGTGGCGGATGATGCGGATAGCCAGTTCGCGCAGTTTATGATAATCCGTATTGCTCAGTGTCTGCGACGGAGCAATCACGATAGACTCTCCGGTGTGGATGCCCAGCGGGTCGAAGTTCTCCATGTTGCACACCGTGATGCAGTTGTCGAAACGGTCGCGTACCACTTCGTACTCCACCTCTTTCCAGCCGCGCAAGGATTTCTCCACCAGCACTTGCGGGGAGAAAGAGAAAGCCTTTTCCACCAGTACGTTCAGCTCGTCTTCGTTGTCGCAGAAGCCCGACCCTAACCCGCCGAGCGCGTAGGCGGCACGGACGATAACCGGATAGCCCAGTTCCGCAGCGGCACGGCGGGCGTCCGCAGCATTCTCCACAGCCTCGCTCCGGATGGTCTTTACATTGATTTCGTTCAGTTTCCGGACGAATATCTCGCGGTCTTCCGTATCTATAATCGCCTGTACGGGCGTACCGAGCACCTCGACGCCGTATTTCCCGAAAACACCTTCCTTGTAGAGCTCCACGCCGCAGTTCAAAGCCGTTTGTCCGCCAAAGGCGAGCATGATGCCGTCGGGACGTTCTTTTTCGATAACCTTCTCCACGAAGTAAGGGGTTACGGGCAGGAAGTAAATCCGGTCGGCAACGCCTTCCGAGGTCTGCACCGTGGCAATGTTCGGATTGATGAGGACGGTGTGGATACCTTCTTCCTTCAATGCCTTGAGCGCCTGCGAACCGGAGTAGTCAAACTCTCCCGCCTCACCTATTTTCAGTGCACCGGACCCCAGCAGCAGGACTTTCTTTATATTGTTCTCTTTCATTTGTCTTGATTTGATTGTACCAATAATTTGTTTTCGCACGTATCCGAATCTTTTTCGATACCGATAAAACGGTTATAGCAGTTTCACGAACTCATCGAACAGAAATTCCGTATCCGTCGGTCCGCTGGCCGCTTCGGGATGAAACTGTGCGGAGAACCACGGATTGCGCTTATGGCGGATGCCTTCGTTGGAGCCGTCGTTCATATTGACGAAGAGCGGTTCCCAGTCTGCGCCCAGCGTGTTGCTGTCCACCGCATAGCCGTGGTTCTGCGAAGTGATGAAACAACGCTCCGTACCCACCATGCGTACGGGCTGGTTGTGGCTGCGGTGTCCGTATTTCAATTTGTATATTTCGGCTCCGCCGGCTTTGGAGAGTAGCTGATTGCCCATGCAGATGCCGAAGATAGGCAGCTTCTCGTTCTGCATCGCCTTGCGGATGTTCCGGACGGCGGCATCGCAGGTATCGGGGTCGCCGGGACCGTTGGAGATGAACAGCCCGTCGAACTCCAGTCCGTTGAAGTCGTAATCCCAGGGAACGCGGATTACTTCCACATCCCGTTTCAAGAGGCAACGGATGATGTTGGCCTTGACGCCGCAGTCCACAAGGAGCACTTTCTTTCTGCCCTCGCCCGTGTTGTAGCGGATAACTTCCCTGCAACTCACCTTATCCACGTAGTTTACACCCGCATAAGCAGCTTGGGGCACATTATCGGGATCGTCGTCAAAGACAATCTTGCCCATCATCACCCCGTGCTCGCGCAGCACTTTCGTCAACTCACGGGTATCGATGCCCGTAATGCCCGGCACTTGTTCGCGTTTCAGCCAGTTGCCGAGGCTTTCCACGGCATTCCAATGACTGTAGTTACCGGAATAATCGCTTACGATAAGGGCTTCGGCGTGGATGCGTTCGCTCTCCATAAATACAGGCAGCCCGTCGGGGGCGAAGGTAAAAGGCGGCACACCGTAATTGCCCGCCAAGGGATATGTAAGCGTCATCAACTGTCCGGCATACGAAGGGTCGGTCAGGCTTTCGGGATAACCCGACATGGCAGTGTTGAACACCACCTCTCCCGCTACCGGCTTTTCATAACCGAACGACTTGCCGTGAAAACGGCTCCCGTCGTCAAGGATAAGAGTCACATTTCTCATATTCAGAATTGATATACTTGTTCTATGTAATTAATAAATGCCATGTTCAGCAACTTCACACCGCCCGGCGTGGGATAGTCACCGCTGAAGTACCAGTCGCCCCGGTGCCGCGGACAGGCTTCATGCAGGCCTTCAAGAGGCTGATATACAATCTGCACTTGGGCTTTCGTACCTTTCGGGGTGAGCAGTTCCACCATTTTGGCGGAAATCTCTTCGTCGGTAAAGGGAGCGTATATCTCCTTTACGTAGTTCACCATCTGTTCTTTGGGCAGACTCACCTGTTCTTTGGACTTGCGGTAGGCGGACTCGATAACATCGCGCATCTCGCGCTCTTTCAGCAACTCGATGGCAGCCTTGAAAGCTATGAACTCGCTCATCTTCGCCATGTCGATGCCGTAATAGTCGGGATAGCGCACCTGCGGTGAGGAGCTTACAATTACTATCTTCTTCGGACCGAGGCGGTCGAGGATGCCGATGATGCTCTGCTTCAGGGTAGTGCCGCGCACAATGCTGTCGTCTATGATAACCAGATTGTCCGTGCCGGGCACAAGGCTGCCGTAAGTGATGTCGTACACATGGGCGGCAAGGTCGTTGCGGCTGTTGCCCTCGGCGATGAAAGTACGCAGCTTAATGTCCTTAATGGCCACCTTCTCACTCCGTATGCGGCGGGACAGGATACGCTCCAGCTCATCGTGGCTGGGGTTGTGTCCCAAAGCGGCAATCTGCCGCACCTTCTCCTTGTTGAGATAGTCGTCCAGTCCCTGCAACATTCCGTAGAAAGCCACTTCCGCAGTATTCGGTATAAAGGAAAAGACGGTGTGGTCTATATCCTTGTCGATGGCTTTCAGGATGTTGGGCACCAGTTTCTCACCCAACAGTTTACGTTCCTTGTAGATGTCCATGTCACTGCCGCGACTGAAATAGATACGCTCGAAGGAGCAAGGCTTCACCTCGCGCGGCTTGTTGATTTGTACCGTGCGGAGCTTGCCGGCTTTGTTAATGAGCAAAGCCTGTCCCGGTTGCAGCTCCCTGATACGGTCGGCTGAGACGTTGAGCGCGGTCTGGATGACGGGACGCTCGCTGGCAAGCACCGCTATCTCATCGTCCTGATACCAGAATGCAGGGCGGATGCCCCACGGATCGCGGACGGCGAATGTCTCGCCGCTTCCGGTAAGTCCGCACATCACATAGCCCCCGTCCCACTCCTTGCTCGAGGTGCGCAGGACGTTGGCGAGGTCGATGTGGTCTTCGATGTAATGCGTGATGTCCATGCCCGTCAGCCCTTCGGCTTCGGCAAGGTTGAAGAGGCG
>CEAG01008646.1_pt1 | contig 17738 bp, 8 predicted proteins | sample 554891 | NCBI WGS metagenome assembly CEAG01 (sample SAMEA3182116, study PRJEB8094) | gut metagenome | biome: human; feature: gut; material: Stool; isolation source: human stools | place: Canada | collected 2014-02-25
CAACAGAGCGGGTAGTAACTACAGGTGTCTGATGAGCTTCGTACCAACTCCGTGCTACATCTATACTCAGCTCACGGTTTTTACCTTTAATAATTCTTCCTGTCGTTTCCTGTGAGTCCAGATCTGTTTCGTCCTGTAAGCAGGAATACAGAATCAGACCAAAGGCAAGAAGTCCGACAAGGTAACAAACTGGTCGTTTGATTCTTTTTGTTTTCATATTCTTAGATTCTAGTGAATAATTATTTTAGTTGATCTTCGAAAATCCTTCGTAATTCTCTATGCATCTCATAGGTTTCAAAACCGTATACTTTTACTTTTTCGGTAAGCACTTCATTGGCTAGTCGGTTTGCTTTAGAGATACGCTTTTGCTGATAGTACATGAGAGCTAACTTGTATCGTGCTTTCTGTAGGGAGGGGACCATAAAGTGAGCCGTCCAATAAGCAGCCTCAGCCTCTTTTATTTTGTCTGTACGTTGTAGAGCGTCGCCTTTAAGAATATAGGTATGTGTGCTTGGATATAATTGTTCCCAATAAGTAATCTTATCCAGTAAGATACTGTCTCTCTGTAATTTGTAAAGAGTATGACAATAGTATGGCCAAAATATTGTTTCATTCTTCATTGCTGTTTCCAGCAGTGAAAGGTTCGTCATAATTTCTTCCGGTGATTGGTTGGAAGTACGATGGGAAATTTGATATAATTCCCGGTGGCATTGAAACATTTTTATTAGTAGAGATCCCTGTCCTGCTATGGCAAGGAAAATGACTGCTTTCAGAAATATGTATTTGTGAGGAAGTTGTTTAATTACACATTCTCTTTGTCTGTTGGACATTTCTGCCAGTGCTATAGTCATAACAGCCAGAATCGGGAAAGTCTGGTCGGGATAAGAAAATAATCCCCAGGTAAGTCCGGCTATGTATATCGCTTGGGCAGATAAAGATTGTATCTCTCTTTTCTTATATGAGAAAATGCAATATAATATTCCAATATAAAGTAGCAATCCTGCCACTCCATATTCTACTGTCCAGCGCAAAGGTTCGTTGTAGACATAATGATTATTATCTGCCAACTGTTTTTCATATACGCTTCCTTCCTTTTTCAGATATTCACCTTGATAATGCATATAGTTGGCAGTAAAGCCATGAGGACCAAAGCCGGTAAAAGGCTTCTCTTTTATCATTTGTGCGGTAACTTTCCAGATCAGTATTCTTCCATCAGCTGAGGCCGGTTTGAACTGATATAGCAAGTACGAAAGTAGCGCAATTGTAATCAAGGTTGATATACCCCATCGAAAAGAGATTGAAAAGCGACTATAAATGGAATAGCTGATGATAGCTAATACTGCTATCCAGGCGGAACGACAGTGAGTAAGCCACAATATGGGCAGAGCTATAATACACGTAAGAAAACTCACTAAATAAGTATATCTATGGATTGCATCTGACTTGAAATGCGATAATACCATTATCGGAGCACTCAGTAACAAGCATAATATTCCGGCATAAATTGTAGGGTTGCCATAAGGACCTGTTATATCAAAATGAGGATGATGGGAGGGAAGTATATGCAGTATCTGCATATAACCGATAATTGACAGGACTAAGGTAGTTATGAGGATGATAGTATATAAGAGAGTGCCATTTAATCCTCCTGTCTGACGTATGCTCCAATATAGTATGATCAGAGCAAAACGGGCTAACCCGAAAAGGTTAGAGGTAGGAGGATAAAAGTATATGTTCCCCACCGCTATTAAAATAACTAATAAGTCTATAATAGTTAGTCGGTGAATGAATTGTTTAGTGGGATAGAAAGCTGCAATACCTATTACTGTCGCTAGGAATGTACAGGTAAACAAGAATGATTGATGAGGAACATCAGGTATTTCTTTTATCGGATTGAATAATAAGCCTAATAAAAGGAATCCGATAAGTAAGGATACTATATTTTTTCTGGTTATTGCCATCTTTGTTTTTAGGCTTGATTTTCATTATAGTATATCAAATACTTCCTAATAATGGAATTGGTGTCAATAAAGCGAAAAGAGGAGATTATATAAACCTCCTCTTTTCTTTAGAAGTTCCTAAAAACCTTGGCTCTTACCTTAAAACCTATTTATCTAACTTGGTTATTTTCACCCAGTCAATTTCCATGATGGCAGGTAAGTTGGCATCATCGATAGGGCCTGCCCATGAGCCCTCTCTGTCTCCTCCCAATCCCATGTTCAGGATGAGGTAGAATGAAGAGTCTTTCGTAAACGGCCATTGTTTCATTTCCGCTTCATTCTCTAGTTTCAGGTTCGAATAAGAGAAAGTTTCCTGACCATTGACGAAGAAAGTCAGCTTGTCTTCGCTCCATTCTAAAGCGTAGATGTTCCAGTCTTGATAATTGCAAGTTACTTGTGCGGTGTTGGACGGATCTTTGATGTTCAAATCATACGTGTAGTGAGTATGTATCGTATGATGGATTACGGATTCTTGTTTTACATGTTCCATGATATCGATTTCTCCGCAATTCGGCCATCCGTCATAGATATACTTCTTCGGCATCATCCAGATAGCAGGGAATGCGCCGTTGGGGTAACTGGTGATTTTTGCTTTTACTTCCACCCGTCCGAAGGTGAAGTCAAACTTGCCTTGTGTCTCGATACCTCCGGCTTTGTATTCGTCGCCAATTTTTTCAGCTTTGAGTATCAGTCTGCCGTCTTTTACGTAAGCCTGGTCATAGCTTTCGGACATTTCGTCGTTCCAGTCGGAACCTGCTTTCTGGCAGAGTACCCATTTGGTCGGGTCCGGATTGCCGTCCACATCGAACTCGTCCATGAAGAGAACGTCCTTCATGGTGTCGTCAAACTTGGTCAGTACAATAGTATAGGTCGTTGTCTGATTGTCTTCGGTGGTGACGGTCACTGTCTGCTCTTTTTTCCAGTTGTGTACAAATGTTGCCGGGTCCGGTGAGATGGTGGCTCCGTCGCTCATTAGCGTATAGTCTACGCCGGTGATGGTATTGGCATCCTCGATCGTACCGATTTCCACTCTGTGGGTTGTCTGGTCTATCTTCCCATGATAATAGGAAGTCGTATTCGCTGACACATTATTTATTGCTACGGCAAAAGCGGTGAGCGGATATTTTTTTTCCGGAGTGATGTAATTGGTCTCATCATCCGAACAGGCAGCAGTGGAAAATCCGATGATTGCCATGTTCAGTATAAGTAATATTTTTCTTTTCATCATACTCTTTTTCTTTTTATTGATTTTTGAGTTTGTTAGAAGCGATTGCCTGATTGGGGGAGTTCAGGCAATCACTATCTTTAGAGAATTAGTCTCCCCATACTAGTGGAGCGATGTATTCCCATTTAGTCAGTGTGGCACTGCCGCCGGAAATTGTCATCGAGAAATTACCACCATCTTTGGTATCCGAGAATGGTACTTTGTAAGTATCACTTGTACCGTTAGCGTCTATCACACCGTCGCTGGTTGCTTTTCCTATGACTGTACCGTTGAGAATCCATTCCGAGTAAATCCATGATTGTGTTGGATCATTGGCATCTATAGCTTCGCATATCTCGAATGATAATACGTTTGGCTTGCTGGTATCAACATCACGGCCGCTGTTCTCATTGTATACGTCACCGTTCCACGGTCTTGTACTTAATTGAGTCCGTTTGCTCAGAATATGGAAGCGAAGTTCTACGTCTCCTCCATCAAATGCTTTTCCGCTCCAAGAGAAGAAAGTAGTCAGACTGGCGTCGCCAAGCGGTTCCCAATAGAAGCTGTAATGACCCGGCATTAAACCACCCGGTCCGTAGTAAGCACCACTGATGGATCTGTTTACTTCAGTAACCACAGGTCTTTGTGGATTCGCTTGTTTGATCTTGATTGTCTTCATAAGCGGAGTAGCGCCTTCGGCAGCTTTGGTGCTCAGTACGATAATTCCAGTACGGACAGAAGAGCCTTCGTGTGCGTCTACGTTAATTACGATATCGGCAGAACCGTTGAATGAGGTCTTTTCAAAGTGATACCAGGTATCATCTGCTTCGTTTTCTTTGGATACTTCCCATTCTGCATTCGATTCTACGTGGATGGTGAGTTGCTGAGCCTGTTCATACATAGCAAACCACTTGCCGTTTTCCGGTGTATCCGGTGTCAGCAATACACCGTCTTGTATGCATTGTACTTCTCTGGCTATTTTTCCGTGCCGGTCATAGATGGTTACAATACCGGTACGTTGTTCGCCTGTGTTCGGTGAAGCGGTGACAGTGATTTCTCCGTTCATTTCGCCCGATGCTCCGGATTGGATGGAGAGCCAAACATCACCGTCTGTTACTTTAGCAGTCCATTTCTGATTGCTGAGTACGCTGAATGTTTCGCTGTTTCCTTCCTGGTCGATCATATCCACACCTTCTACATTCAGATAAGCAGTACCTTTCTGGGTCAGAACGAATCTTTTTCCGGTCCAGTAGTCACTTTTAATGTTGAGCGTGTCTATACGGTCGTCCAATTCAGTGTTTTCTTTGCAGGTAACAGTTACGGTGTAGGTTTCACCTGCCTCACCCGTACTGGGTGAGATGGTGTACCAATCATATTTTCCGAATACTTCCCACGGGTCAGTTGACTTGACCTGGAAGGAGACTGGTTCCGGATTTTTCGCTTCAACCAGATAGGAGTCTTCTACTCTATAGCGCAGGTCTACCCATTTCTCTGCTTCACTGTCATCGCAACTCTGCAATAAAGAGAATGCAGGTAGCAATGTGGCGAGAGAAATGCCTGTAATTATTGATTTTCTGATATTTAATCTCATACTCTTGAATTTTAGGGTTCGGTTATTATTCTACTGGTTCCCATGTGATAGACTTCACGGTGAAATTGGAAGCTTTATTTGTGGTATGCATTCTGAAGTATACAGGTGCTCCCGGTTCGGTTGCATAAGGATCGGTTATGTTATTATCTAATACGGCAACCTCAACACCATCAATAATCAGTTTAAGAACTAATGCGTTCGAACCTTCTTCTTTGTTGACAACAAGGAATTCGATCTTCTTCACTACATTCGTTTGTTCCGATGTCCAGGTAAATGTTTTCTGAGTCCAGTTTAAGCCTGAACCTCCACAAGTAAAGTTACTTTCTTTATTTGCGTAGAAATGCAAATGGAAGTTTGTATTTCCTGAGTTGGGCCACATATTAAACTCAATCCAATCTTCTCCGGTTAAATTGATAGATTCGAAATCGAATGCGAGACGTCCTTTTTTGAATAAATAGTTAGTGACTATTCCACTGCCATAGAGTGTCATGTAACCGGTTTCCTCATCCACAACATAGTTATCTGCTCCTCCTTCTTTCCAGAAAGCAGTACCCTGGCTGATGTCGAACGTAATGCCGTCAAATCCGTCGATGACTTCTTTGGTCTTCATAATGATGTGGCCGACACGGTTTACCATCAGATTATTAGTCGTTGTTGTCGTTACTTTCAACTCTGTTTCACTCAGTGCCTCAGCTTTCAGCCAACTCTGATATTCCTTAGGAACTTCAACTTTCCATTCTTTGTTTGCGCGAATCAGTACAGTCTTTTCCATACCACTGCCTGTTCCGGGCATGCTGATTGTTGTACTTTCGGGATCTTCTTCCAGTTCAATGATCACTCCATTTTGAGTAATGGTAAAGGTGTATTCTTCAAACTCAGTTTTTACAGTCAGCGTGCCTGCTCTCTTGGCGCCTGCATTGGCAGGCAGCGTCACAGTTACGGTTTCTGCTATGGCATCTTCATTACCTGTACCGGATGTTTTGTCGATATTGGAAAGGAAAGCGGTGGAAGGAATGATTTCCCAAGCTTTGTTGGAAGCAATGGTAAAGGTGATGCTGCCGCCTTCTGTCGGTACCAGTTCATCGTAAGGAACCACCACCAGGTCTTCTTTCGAAGCCTGCTCGATAGTAACTACCTTGGTGCCTTCAACGCCTTCTGCCTTGATAGTCAGTTTGGCTGTACGTGCTTTCTTTCCTGTATTGTTTTCCATTGTCACCACAATCTCCGACACCAGTGAGCTGGCTGCACTCATCGAAGGAGTCGGCTTGCACCACTGCTGGTCGCTTTCGATCGTCCAGGGAGTGTTGGAGCTGATATTGAACACTACATTGCTCGGAGAAGTTGCCAAAGCAGTGTAAGACTCCAGAGCATCTATCTGGATATTGAGAGGGCCTTCCGGCTGTGAGTCGATGTCAAACTCCTGGCATGCTACAAAACTGAATGTGCACAGTGCAAGAATCAGTTGCATTAACGTGTTGCTATATAACTTTTTCATATATCTTTTAAATATTAGATTAGACAATTAATTACCATCCTGTGTTTTGAGGATTTAAGTTTGTATTCTTGTATAGTTCGCTTTGAGGGATCGGATACAGATACATGCAATCTCTCCAGTTACAGGTTTTGTAAAGGTTCTTGTAGAAGTTGAACGTACCGTCCGCCTGCTTCTCGATCTTTACTCCATATAGTTCCCGCTGGGTAGTATCGGCAATCTTCCATCTCCGTACATCCCAGAAACGATGATCTTCGAAAGCAAACTCTACACGCCATTCATTGTACAGGCGTTCCATGAATTCATCTTTTCCCATGGAAGGAATCAATGGCATATCGGCATTCTTTCTCACTTCATTGATAGCCCACAGAGCAGAATACTTATAAGTCTCATCTGTGTAGTTGACATCATTGAAAGCGTTGACCATAGATTCCGCATACGTTAGTAATGTTTCCGCATAGCGGTAAATCACCCAATGATGCTTGCTGACAGCTTCTTTACCCGGTTCGAAGCTGGTAGCTTCCTGAATGTACTTGCGCAGGAAGTATCCTGTCGGTGAACCGCCTTGTGATACGATTCCGTCGTCGGCGCCACCTTTGAAGGTTTCAATGGTGTAGTCTTTAAACGACATTCCGTTGGCAAGAATAGCGCGGTAGAAACGTTTGTCACGATTCTCATAAGGTGATTGCGGGTCAAATGCAGGGTCTTCGCAAACCCATCCTGTGTTTTCTAGGGTTACTTTGTAACCGTTGACTGTCTCGAATGCGTCCACAAGGTTTTGTGATGGGTAATTGCTGTATGGGATAAGACTGGAAGTGCGTGTTCCCGCAGTCATGCGAAGCGGGAGATTAAACATTTCGAAGTCCGAATTATCACCATTGATCCTCATCAGTACAACTTCTTTTGAGTCGAGGTTGTTGGCACTCTCCTGGGGGTCGAGAGAGTAAAGCCCTGTGTTGATAATATCTATTGCTGCTTTGGCAGACTTTTTCCACAATTCGGTATCCATAGAAGGATTGTGTAGCTTACTGGCAGCATATAGCAGTGCTTTTGACTTTACTGCCATTGCAAAGCCTTTGGTCACTCTGCCGATTTCTGCTCCCGGTTCGTTTACATAGCTGTCCGGCAAGTTATTGGCAGCGTCGTCGCATTCACTGACAATGAAGCTGATTACTTCGCTGAATGGTGTCTTGCCGATTGTATTGGCTTCCTCTTCAGTCAGTACTTCCAATGGCATGGCGATGTCACCGTAGCGGCGTGCCAGTTCAAAGAAGTAGTGTGCCCGCAGCACTCTGGCTTCATAAGGGAAATATTTCAGCTGCTTCATCCAGTTTGTATATTGTCCGTCGTGCTCGTAGCGTGTGAAGTCCACTTGGGCAATCTCTGCTATAAAACTGTTGGCAGCACGTATACCACGATACAGGGTCCATGAATCGTCATAAGTTTTAATAGGCGACCAGTTACCGTTATTGGTATTCTGGATATTATCTGCATAGGCTCCGAATTCGCCGTCATCACTGGCACAGTCGCGCATGGAATATATGTCTTCGGTGAAAATTCCGCCGGAGGTCGCAAACAGTCGGTAGCCTTGTGGCATGTATGAGTATACGTGGGTAAGCATTGATTTGCTTGTACCGAAATACTTGTACATGTCTTCTTTTGTCTTCAGGTTGTTCGTTTCATCAAAGTCAAGGTAGTTGCACGAAGCAAAGACCAACGAAGACAAAATGGTTAAGAGTATGTATTTGGTTCTCATAATGTTCATTTGTTACTTTGCATTAAAAATTAAGTTTGATACCTGCCCAATAACTTCTTGTCGACGGATAAGCGATGCCAAGTTGTTCCGGGTCGGCAAAATGGAGATTGTCTAATGAGAACAGATTGGTGCCTTGTACGAATACTTTCAGGTCGGCAAAGCGAGTCTGCGATTTCGGGAAAGTATAAGCTACCAATAGGTTACGCAGTTTCAGGAATGAACCGTCACGGTACCACAGTGAGCTGTCACGATAGTTATTCAAGTTTTCTTGAGTAGTCAGTCTCGGCATGGTTGCATTGGTCTTATTCTCCGGTGTCCAGCTTATTTCTTCATTCAGGAATGTATTTGAAATGTTGCCATTGCTTACAAGTGGACTATAAAGCGGACTGTTGAGCAATGAAACAGTGACTCCGGTCATTCCCTGGAAATCAGCGGAAAGCTCCACTCTCTTGTATGAGAAGTTCAGATTGAATCCGAAATAGAAGCGTGGAACAGATGAACCGAACATTTTCACAACGTCTTTCTCGTCGATGCGGTTGTCACCGTTCTGATCTTTGTATTTCACGTCACCGGGAGCTACGTCCGAGAAGGTTTGTTGCGGACTGTTGTTGATTTCCTGCTGGCTGTTGAAGAAGCCGATAGCTTCCAGACCGTACATCTGTCCGATACGGTTGCCCTTGGTATACAAGTAGTCGTATTCCTGATATGCCTGGTTTACATTGACTACCTCTGTATTCAGATATGACATGCTGGCACCAATACCATAATGGAAATCACCGATCTTATCATTCCAACTCAAAGAAGCATCCAGTCCTTTGTATTTATAGATTCCTTCGTTCACCTGACCTACTGTGATACCGATAATACCGGAAGTAGAATTGGCACCTGACACAAGTATATCCGAACGTTTTTCGTAGAAACCTTCTACTGTTGCATTCAAACGATTATCAAAAGCAGCGAGATCAAATCCGAAAGTCGCTTTCTGTGATTTTTCCGCTACCAGGCCGATAACCGGCAGATCGCCTTCGCTGCCACCGGACTGTCCTCCGGCATTCACTCCGAAGTTATAACCGGCACCGCCGCTGCCATAAGACTGACGCCATAGTTCGTGGCTCAGATTGCCGTCCCATCCGGACAGACCGTAAGAGGCGCGAATCTTGAAGAGATTGATCGGTGTCACCTTTTCCATAAACGCTTCGTTGGAGACGATCCATGCAGCAGAAACGGCAGGATAGTTCGAGTATTTGTCTCCGTCGGGCAGGTAAGCTGATCCCGAACGGTTGAATACGGCATTGAGGCTGTAACGGTTGTCGTAAGTATATGTGGCGTTCACCAGCACAGACTGATTCTTCTGAGAGTTGTTTCTGCCGTTTTTGACTACAGACTGCATATCATAAATCAATGCTCCTCCCACCTGGTGTTTGCCAAAAGTGCGGTTATAATTCACCTTTGCCTGGAAATCGCTGCGTAGCATCAGCCTTTCGAAAGGCTGTGTATGTCCCAGTGTTTCGGAGTCTGTACCATAAATGGCGGGAGTTGTCACCAGTGTACCATCGCTGGTGATACTTGCATTGCTGTTCATGTAACGATACTCTTTATTGGTGGTTTCATTCATTCCTCCGATATTATCGAAAGAGACGGATGCTTCGGCTGCCAGTCCTTTGGTCAACGCACTTAAATCCTGACGGATGCTCAGGTCGGCGAGTAGTGTTCCGTAGACGTTACGGATGTGTCCGTAGTCTTTCAACAGAGCTACCGGATTACCGGTTCCGTATACAGAGCTACCTCCATAAATGCCATTCTCATAACGAATGGGGAATGCAGCAGATGGAATGCCATAGATTTTATTGAAAATAGTGTTGCGTCCATAGCGGGTACCTCTGAGTTCTTTCAGTCTGCCCACAATACCGGCTTTCAGCAATGTGCTTTCCGTCACTTTTACGTCCAGATTGGTACGCACGGTCAGACGTGTGTCTGTAGGTGTAGTGTCGAAACGTGTATCTTCCGTGTTTTTTTTCAACATGGAGCGATCCCGGTAATAGTCTACTACCGTGTAAAAACGGAACTTGTCACTACCTCCGCTGAAAGACATTTTCAGGTTGTGGGTCAATCCTGTGTTGTTCAGCGTTTCATTCCACCAGTCTACATTCGGATAATCATACGGATAGATTCCTGTCCGGAAAGCATCCAGTTCCTGTGCATTGTAGCGTGCAGGCAGACCGTCTCCGCTTAATGCGGTGTTAAGAGCGTTCGCATACGTATAGGCATCTGCGAAGTCCGGAGAACGGAATTGGGTATTGACACCGAAATTATAGTCCACATTTACCTTCAGACCATTGCTTATTCCGCGTTTAGTCGTGATCAGTACTACTCCATTCGCACCACGCATACCGTAGAGAGCAGCGGCTGCCGCATCTTTCAGAACGTAGCATGATTCGATTTCCATCGAAGTGATGTCGCTGATATCACGTGGGAAACCATCAATTAATACTAGCGGGGCATTTCCGTGTATAGAGAGGGTGGATACGTTATCGGCTGACGAGCCTGTACCCTGATATACATTCAGACCTGCCACTTTTCCATACAAAGCTTTGCTGATATCTATGTACGGGGATTTTTCGAATGCGGAAGCATTGACTCCGTTGATAGAGTAACTGCTGGTCCGGGAAGATACGTTCATCTGGTAGCCGATGCTCAGTGTATCTGCCAGCTGCATTTCCGAAGCAGCTTTCGATGTCTGTGCATTCAGGGATACCGAACCTCCCAGGAGCAGAGTGATTAATATATAATTTATTTTATTCATTGTTCAAACGATATTAGTTAACGTGTCATTTACCAGCCCGGGTTTTGGGTCATTCCATATTGCTTGTTGATTTCCTCCTGAGGAATCGGAGCCAGATACCACTTGGTATCCCAGTTGGTAGCCCAGTAATGGTCTCCCAGTTCGATCTTTTCGAAGGTGAACTCAGTCGGATTGTTCAAGTCGTTACCTCTGCTTCTGAGTCCGTACAACTTCTTCTTGAAGTCGCTCTGACGGTCTCTGCGAACGAGGTCGAACCAGCGTACTTCTTCAAATCCTAATTCGAGTGCTCTTTCTCTCAGTACGGCTTCGAGGAACTGATCGTGATTCATTGTCTTGGAAAGTTCCGGCAGACCTACTCTCTTTCGTACGTCGTTTACCATTTTGTAAGCCTCGTCGGTAGGGCGTCCGTTGACTTCGTTGAGTACTTCCGCATATCCCAGCATGATTTCCGCCAGACGGGTGTGTGACCATTGTACCGGACCTTCGCGATCGTTGTTTTCCTGTAAGATGTACTTCATGATCAGGAATCCGCTACCGTCTTTGTAGTCGGCATGGTTGATATAAACAGGAGCTGTTGTTCCGTTGCAGTAGGTGTCTCCAGGACAAGCTACATTTTCATACAGACGTGGGTCGCGGGTGGGCACCATTTCGCCTTTTGTAAAGAACGGTTGCTTGGAGGGTGACTTCCAGTCGAAATTTGCCGGAAAATCAGTTCCGTCTTCCCACGGAAACATATCTACATAGTTCAATGTAGGGCCGCTGTAATAACGTTGGCCGATAAAGCTGCTGTGAACATCGGAGCCATATCCTTGACGGGTAGAGATTAATATTTCTGTTCCGCCGCGGTTGTAGTAGGCCTGACGATAGGCCAGACGTCTTGCCCGGTGCGTCTCTTCCGTAGGTTGAATCAGTTCGTATTCACCCCGTCTCTGTACTTCCGTGAAAAAGGCTGCGCCTGCTTCTGCGGCATCTTTCCATCGTTGGTCGCTGTAATTTCCGTAGCAGGTATATTCGTCTGCCTCCGGATGCCATTTGGTGTTTGAGTTGAAAGTCGGACTGGCTGCCCATTGCAAGACCTTGAACTTTAATGCCATCGCTCCTGCCAGTGTCATACGTCCGTCATCAGCTTTCTCGGCTTTCCAGGCCAGATTGGAGTTGATGGCTTCGTTGAGCAATCCTACGATCTTCTCTACCGTTTCGGCAAAAGTGATACGGGGGAAATTCATTGTCTCGTTTACGTCTACATAGTGGTCCAGCCATGTCACACCGCCTACATATCTCAGCATTTCGAAATAGCAGAGGGAGATCAAAACTTTGGCTTCCGCGATCCGTTCCCTTTTCTCGCTGGCTGTCATGTCGGGCACTTTCTCTACGTTCTCGATATATAACCAAGCGTAACGGATGGTGGTCCAGTCGGACTTGCTTCCATAACGGTAAGCGGAATTCTTTGGGACGTTGTTGGCACTGAGTGCTCCGTTGTAATAGAGCTTGACAGGCCCATCACTGATATTGTCACGGAAACTGTAACACAAGTCTGTGATTGATTCAAGGATGTTCACACCCAATTTGTAGTCAGAGCCGGTCGGTAGCCCATAAGGTAATCCGGTATATGCTTTGGTCAGCACCTTTTCGGCATTTATTTTCGAAGAGAACATTTCTTCGGTAGTCGCTCCGGAACTCTCAGGCTGGTCGCCCAGAAATTTATCCCCGAAGCTGATTTCAGAACAAGAGGAGGCTATCAGTACGCAACCTAATGCTATTCCGAGTCCTTTTATTATTCTATTCATACAGTCGTTTTTTAGAAGTTAAGATTTAAACCGAAGCTATATACTTTGATCAGCGGATAATCTCCGAATCGGTTAGGATCACTTTCCGGATCAAGATATTTAAGCGGTGAGAAGGTCAGCAGGTTGTAGCCGCTGAAGTTTAATCCGAGTGAGCTGAGGCCCAGTTTCTTCAGGAATTTCTTTCCGGTGATGGTATAACCGAAGCTCAGGCTCTTCAAGCGGAGATAGGAAGCATCCACCAACCAGAGGGTAGAGGGTTCGGAGTTCCAGCTTTCCGATTCTTCCGACGGACGTGGATAAACAGCTCCCAGTTGGTTTTCCGGAGTCCAGCAACCGTCGTAGAAGTAAGTCAGCAAACCACGCTTTCCGGCATTCGTATAAGGGATACGGTATTCGATGTCATACATTCTGTTAACGTTCTTGGAACCCACCCATTGCATGGTGAAGTTGAATCCTTTCCAGTCGAATCCCATGTTCATACCGAAAACGTATTCCGGACGGGTAGCATAACCTGCTACGCTCTTGTCATTACCGTCCACGATGTGGTCTCCGTTGAGGTCGGCGTACATGGCGTCACCCGGATACACCTTCTGATAAGGCTGAGGCAGTTCCGGCTTTAAGGTCAGTTCGCCGTCAGCTCCGGTGATGAAGTCGCTGTACTGATAGAGACGGATGTAGTTGTATACTCCGGTCTGGCGTCCGGTAGAGCCACCGGTCTGGTTCATATAAGAGAATTGCTTGGGCACTTCGTCCATATAGAGGATTTTGTTGCGTGCGAAAGAGACGTTGGCATCCACATAATAATTGAAGTCTTTTCCGATTTTATCGCGCCAGCCGAGAGAAACTTCGTAACCGTGGTTGTCTACCTTACCAATGTTCAGGTTAGGCAGTGCAGTTGCGATGATGCTTGGAGTCGATTCCGGAGAGATCAGAATACCTGTGCGGTGTTCGATAAAGTAGTCGAAGGTAGCGGACAGGCGGCTGTTGAAGAATTTAAGATCGATACCGTAGTTCTGCTTGTCGGCTGTTTCCCAGGTTACTGCCGGGTTACCCATACGTGAGATGGCTGCTGCCGATTGGGAAATCGGATTGTCCACACCGAAGCTGTAACTGCCCGATGATCCCCATACGGCAGGCATGTACATAAAGCGTGAGTCCACTCCCTTGTCGTTACCGACACGTCCCCAGGATGCTCTGAGTTTCAGGTAGTCTACGATTTTCTGGTTTTCCATAAACTTCTCGGCAGTTGCGATCCATCCGGCAGAGAAGGAAGGGAATACACCGAAACGTGTGCTGCCCGGAGCAAAGTTTTCCGAACCGTTGTAGCCGACGTTTACGTCGAGCAGATATTTACTTTGATAGGCATAAGTAGCACGTCCTACCAGTCCTACGTAGTTACGGGGCAGATAAGTGTAGCTGTCCGGATAATAGTTACGCGACTGATTGTAAAGGAACAGACCGGATATTCTGTGGTCGCCGAATGTACGGTCATAGTTGATACGTCCTTCCAGATACCAGTTCTGTCCGCGTCCGCTGCTTTCCGAGTAAGTGAGCGGAGTATCGCTGCCGCTGGGTACATAGATAAGTGATTTATCGTAGTCGGGATCGGTTTGTGACATCGTACCGTTGGTGTCAAAGTATGATTTATAGTACACGGTCTGCGCTTCGATGGCGCCTCCCGTACGTACTTTTTCCAGTTTGAATTTATTGTCATAAGCACCTTTCACGGAAACGCTCAGTCCCGGAGTGATAAAGTCCAGTTTCTGTGTGATGTCCAAATCCAGATTCAATGTCGTGTCATACGTTTGATTGTAACCTTGTCCGTAGAATACGAACATACCGTCACGCATTACTTCTCCCAGCGGAACCATATCTTTAGGAATCAGTGTACGTACTCCGTTGATAAATCCCGGTCCGGCAAACGGATGTGACCAGATCTGTGCGATTACCCAAGGATTCTGGTCTTCTCCCGTACCCGAAACGACGCTGCGCGGTTCCTGTATCTTACCTAAAACACCACCGACACCGAGTTTCATCGAAGTGGTCTTGGTCAGATTGGCATCGATATTGGCGCGGTAGTTATAGCGGTTGTAACGATAGTTATTGTCGTACATTTGTCCGGGAAGTTCTTTCAGAAGTCCGTTCTGATAAGTATAACCTACAGAGATGAAGTATCGTACATTATCACTACCGCCGGAGATGTTTAGGTTGTTCTGGCTTTGAAGATAGATATTATTAAAAATATACTTCTTCCAGTCCATACTGGGATACATGATGGGGTCTGAGCCGGTACGATAGGCTTCTACCTGTTCCGGAGTGAAGTATAACTTAGGATTCGTAACGTGGTCCATCTCCTGCTTCATATTCCAGAAGCGTGCGAACTCGTAACTTCCGGTCTGCTCTACCAGTGAGATGGGCTGTTGCAGACCCAGTTTGGTGCTGGCGGAAATCTGCGTTTTGCCTGCTTTACCTCTTCGGGTGGTGATCAATACAACGCCATTAGCACCTCTTACTCCGAATACAGCGGTGGAAGAGGCGTCTTTCAATACTGAAATACTTTCGATTTCGTTCGGGTCGATTTGTGAAAACTCACGTTCTATTCCGTCTACTAAGACCAGGGGCTTGGATTGTGAATCATTTAATGAACCGACACCACGTACGTAGATGGCAGCAGCATCTTTACCTGGCTGTCCGGTGGTCTGTACGGAAGATACACCCGGCAGTGCTCCTGCGAGGAGGTTCGTGATACTTGTTGCCGGAGATTTGATCAGCTCTTTGTTGTCGATGGAGGAGACGGCACTGGTAAGCATGCGCTTGTCCTGATTACCGTAGGCGATAGCTACAATTTCCACTTCACCGAGGTTCTGTGCATCTTCTTTTAAGGAAACATTGATGATTGTTCTGTCTCCGACCACGATCTCTTGGGTTACATACCCGATAAAGGAAATGTTCAATACGGATTTTTTGCTTGGGGCGACGATCGTAAAGTTACCGTCAAAGTCTGTGATTGTCCCAATACTCGTGCCTTTCACAGTCACATTAGCTCCGGGAACGCCTTCTTTGAGTGTTTCATCCGTTACTCTACCCTTAATTGTGATACCTTCCGGGGGCAAGGCATACATCAACGGTATGAATAAAAGAAACGTAACAAGAAAGCAGAATCTTAAATTGAGCGCGTTTCTCATACTGTTTAATTTGATAGGTTAATAATATATTTAGTTTATAGTTAGGTCAACCGGATTGGGGGTGACTTTTATTCTCTTTATTCTCTCTTCAGTTTCTAAATATATCCTTTGCTTATGTGCAATAGGGTTAACTTCATTTATCTTTTAATGATGATGCAAAATTAGGGACGATGTGAAAAATGGACGTGCAATATTCACCAAATTAGGTGCACAAATAGCTAGAAACACTATCTGTAACAAATGGGTAGACCTTGATACAAAATTATAGACGGAATGGAAAAGGAGGATTTGTAAGGAACAATGAAAAAGCCCATCCTGTTATGTTGCACATAGGCAATAACAGGATGGGCATCTGATTGGTTCTTCTCTTTGGAGAATATGTCTTGTCTAGAAGCTGAAACTTAATCCTCCCAGAAAGTTAAGACCTTCTGTAGGATAGCCCAGATAATACTGGTATTTCTTATTGAGGATATTATTAATCCGGGCATACACGGATACTCCTTTGAACACATTATAGCTGGCTCCGGCATGCAGGTCGCTGACTGCTGCGGCTTTAATGCCTTCTACCTTTGTGCGTCCGATATAATCGTAACCGAGATTGATATTCAGTTCTGTGATCGGGCGGAAGTCTGCGCTGAAATTAATTTCGCAGGCAGGCTTCATATACAGGCTGTATTTTTCTTTCGCATCCCAGTTGCGGTAAGTTCCAGCAGCGGACAATGCAATGAGGTCTTTATATTCATAGCTGATCTTCATACCGGCATAGAAGTTGTTGGCATTGCTGAATTCCAGATTCAGATATTGATGTGCTGTGACCGGAGAGGAGGAATTTCCTTCCTGACCATCACCGGCGAGTGAGGGATCATAGTTGACAAATGTTTCTTCCTGCACCTCAAAGAAATCGTCTTTCAAATCCTGATAACCGCCATACAGATTGATCCATAATCCGGGATAAGGACTCGCTTTAAATCCTATCGCTGCATTCAGCTGTTCGTATGTATCAAGAATAGGGGCTGCCGGCAAGGCATAAGGACAGATCGTTTCCAGTCTGCGGAAATCGTTGACCAGCTTGCCTCCGGTAGCTTGCGCATAGAGTACGTAGCTGTCGGAAAAGATATACTGTGCTGTTATATCCGGAGACACGCGGAATGATTTACCGCTGCCGAATGAGAGATCCACATTGGCTCCTGCACGCAGATTCCAGCTGTCGCTGCTGAGTTTATAATACGGATTCAGTGCCAGAGCGGTACGGTTCTCGTATACCTGGAGGTCGTCAGCAAGTTTCAGGTCTTTATTGTAGATGAGATTACGCATGTCCAATCCGATGTTGATGCTCTGTTCGTCGCTGATAGCACCGCTGATCAATCCTTTGGTATGCACTTGTGTTTCTCCGACTTTGTCATTGAAAAAGAAAGTGTTATTGTTCTGACGGTTGTACATCATCAGGTTGGTTTCCGCCTCGAACTGTATGGGATAATTTTCATCTGTCGATTTTACTCCCAGATGGAAGTCTCCTGAAGTAAACTTCTGCTTGCCGGGTTGAACCGGAGAAAGGTTGAAATTGCTGAGCCCGAAATTAGCAGCGATGTTGAAATCTACCTTGTTGAACTGGTGGATATAATCGATATTCGCGCGGGTACGGTAATAATAAGCATTCCATTTCGTGTCTGCTTCCGGCATAGTCAGTTTGCCATCCATTCCGTCCATCTGAAAGCGGACGTTCAGCTTGTCTCTGCCCGACAGACGGAACAGGTAATTGGCAAGGAGATCCAGATTACCGTAGTTTCCATATCCAGCGCGTATATATCCGGGCTTGCTGCCGGGCTGCACTTCCGTTCCTACATAGGGACGCATCAGGTCGGCAGGAATAGAGGTAGCTGGGAAGAAAGTAGTGGCATATTCCACTTCTTTTTTGCTGAC
>CEAG01054422.1_pt1 | contig 17568 bp, 10 predicted proteins | sample 554891 | NCBI WGS metagenome assembly CEAG01 (sample SAMEA3182116, study PRJEB8094) | gut metagenome | biome: human; feature: gut; material: Stool; isolation source: human stools | place: Canada | collected 2014-02-25
AGTATGGGAAAAGGGTGGAGAAGGCGGAATTGAGCTTGCAGAAAAGGTTCTTAAGACACTTGAGACAAAGAAGAGCAATTTCCATTGTCTGTATGAGACAGACCAGCCGGTTAAAGCAAAGATTGAGACAATTGCCAAAGAAATATATGGAGCAGGAAGTGTTAATTATTCGGCAGCAGCTAATAAGCAGATTGAACAGCTTGAACAGTTAGGATTTGGTAATCTTCCAATCTGTATGGCTAAGACACAGTATTCGCTTTCAGACGATCCAACATTACTTGGCCGTCCGGAAGGATTTGAGATGAATGTAAGAGAAGCATATGTATCAGCCGGTGCAGGCTTCATAGTAGTGCTTACAGGTTCAGTAATGACAATGCCAGGACTTTCAAAATCACCAGCGGCATATAATATAGATGTTAATGATGATGGGGTAATAACTGGGTTATTCTAGAAAAGTGACTCCCGGGAGTGGGAGGCAGGTGGTTGTGGGGTGTGGAATCCCTCCGGTAAACTGCACTGCATAATAATAAGCATTGAGTGTTTAGGTAATTATACCATCCGCTAACGATGTCTACGCACATCCATGTGCGAGACATCTCACACGCCATCCGTGGCGTGTGTACGCTTTGGTTTACTTATGACTCAATGCTTTTATTATGTGCACAGTTTACAGTCGGAATACCGCACCCCACAAACCACCTGTCTCCAAACTTCCGGGAGTTTTTCTATATAGGAGATGAGAATATCTCTCCCGCCCCAACCTTGCCAAAGGCGGGGCGGAGCAGTTGTCCGGTAAAGAAAAGCCCAGCCGTGTATATTAGTAAAATCAAAACCGTATGAAGACGCCGGCACTTGGTAAGCTGGGAAAGCTGCCACAAAGTGGTAGCAAATCCCAGCGAACCTAGTACCGCTGCGTCGGAATCCGAGCGGAAGCGTGTTTTGATTTTACTAATATACACGGCTGGGCGTGCTTTAGGGGAGCAACTTCCTACAACATAACTCCCGACTTCTCCTTACTTCTCTCAATCATATGATTCAGCTTCTCAAATGGTTTCTGTAGGAACAATCCGATAATCAGCGAAACAACTATATATATTGAAAGAAATGCGAGATTCTTAATGTAATCATATCTGTACATTCCTGCTATACATTCTCTTAATGCATCCATTGAATATGGGAAGAGCAGGAATCGGTATATTATCTGGTAGGCGTTAGGAAGTACTTCTATAGGGAATGTACCGCCTGAGCCGGCAACCTGTATAACGAGCAGGACAATTCCAAGTGCTTCACCGATATTTCCAAATGCAACAGTAAGGCTGTACATAAAGAAGGTGAATACGAAGCTTGAGAATGCACATGCAACCCAGTAAAGGAATGGGTGGTAACACTGGATTCCTATGTAGAGAAGATTTCCAAGTGTTATAAGCAGTGCCTGAAGCTGTCCTACTGCAAAGAAGATAAAATACCTTCCGAAGAATTTTTCATATCTCTTTGCATCTGCTGGAATGTCCGGAGCAGGATGCACAGGTGTGTGCATAATAGCAACAAGTATAAGTCCACCAAACCACAGTGCAAGTATTGTGTAGAATGGTGAAGCGCTTGTTCCATAGCTTTTAACAGCATATACCTGCTCTGTTGTTATATTTACAGGTGCAGAGAGAAAATCTCCCAAAGTATTGGCATCTGCATTTAACATCTCTGATAATAAACCATATGTATCTTGTTCAGTGATTGTGTTTAATGTATTAATTGCGTTATCAAGCTTTGTCTCAAGGTCACTGAGAAGCTCTTTAGTCTGAGTGAGTGAGCCCGATGTAAGCTTAATTGCAGCAGACAGGTCTGCAACATCCATGTTCATGTCAGAATAAAGCTCTGTTAATGAACTCATAATGCTTTGAATCTGGGACATCTGGTTTGAAAGAGCAGATGATAATTCATTTAAAGATTCAGCGGAATTACCATTTACAAGTGCCTGTAAGGTTATTAACTGCTGCTGCTGTAACTGTAATTGTGTATAAACTTGCGGTGCAGCACTGTTTGAACTGCTGCTTATTGATGATGTAAGGTCAGTAATTGCAAGCATTGAATTAAGAATTACATCGTATGTTGAAAGTGTAGTCCTTGCGGATGTAAGTCTGTTAATAACTGCATCCATAAGAGAACCGGTTTCTTTATCTGCATCTTTGATAACTGAGTCGCCAGTACCGGCAATCGTAGATACGATTGTATCTATAAATGTCTGGTTTACCTGCTGCTGAACTGCTGTTTTAGCCTTGTCTGTTATCTTAGGTGCAATAGCGTTTGCTTTCTGGTTACAGTAATATTTTAACTGAGGATGTTCCATGGAATCACTTAAGAAGCTTATAAGATTCTTGGAAAAATTCTCTGGAACAACGAGGGCTGCATAATACTCACCGCTGTATACGCCTTCGATTGCTTCATCTGATGAAGCAACAAACTGCCAACCGATAGTGTTATTAGTTTTAAGTGCATCAATTATGGTGTCACCGACATTAAGCTCCGTTCCTTCAAGAGAAGTACCTTTGTCAACAGATACAACGGCAACTTTAATCCTGCTTGTGGAAGCCTGTCCATATGGATCCCAGTTTGACAGGATATTAAACCACGAATACAATGCAGGAATAACGGTAAGACCGATAATTACGCATAGTGCAATTACATTTGTTTTTATATGGCGAAGGTCAGCCCGTATAATCTTAAATATATTTTTCATAACTGTACCTCACTTAAAAATGCTTTGATACTGTCTGTAAGAGAAGTATCAGCCTGTTTTTCCTTAATCTCAATATTGAGCTCATTGAGCTTTCTTGCGAGCTTGTCGTCAATATAATCAATAACTATAAGATAAGCACAGAATATAAAAAGTGAGATTACCCAAAGAAGCAGATAAACAACCTTAGCTGTATCCATGGTAAACATAAGCACCATGAATACTAAAGGAATTATCATCATACATCTTAAGCAGACCTTTTTCTTGTGCTGGTTCTTAGCGTGCATATTTTCTGCAAATGCTGTGATTTCCGCAATAACAACATCTATATTAAAATCATCATTTTGCATAAATTCATTTCTCCTTTACATAAAATGTGTTTCTTTCATACGGCGTTCGAAGAACTCGCGTACTTCAAGAAGTGACTTTCTGATTCCGAGTCCCAGAATAAGGGAAATAACAGCATAAGCGCATAATTTCACAAGAAATACAGCGTAATCACACTGATATAATCCGCTTATTGCCTCCCTCATGGCATTGATTGCATAAGGGAATGGGAAGTAAAGGTACACATTCTGGAAGAATTCAGGAAGAAGTTCTATTGGATAAGTTCCACCTGAACCGGCAATCTGTAACACAATCATAACTACAGCAATAGCTTTTCCCAAATCACCAAATGTAAGAACAAGTGTATATATAAATAATGTAAATACAAAGCTTGTTATAGCGGCTGCAAGCCACAGCATGAATGGGTGGGTGCAGTCAATTTTTAAAATGTACAAATCACCAAGAACAACTACAAGAGCCTGAAGCTGTCCCATTGCAAGGAAGAGTAGTGCACGGCCCATATATTTCTGATGTTCTGTGGCATCCTTGAATTCATCATCCTCATAGTCAACCTTTACTTTCATAAGGGCAACTAAAACAATTCCTCCAACCCAGAGAGCAAGTGTTGTATAGAAAGGTGTAACACTTGTTCCATAGTTAGTCTGCATATAGACGTAGATTTCTTCTACCTGTACAGGTTCTGACAGGAATGACGCTATTGACTGTGCGTCTGAGTTGATGAAATCCATTATCAGTTTATATGTAGAAGATGAACTTATATCTCCTACTGAACCAGATATGGTATCAAGCCTTTTATTGAGAGAATCAAGTAATGTTTTTGTGCTTTCTAGAGTTGTATTAATATTTACTGATATATCACTCACACCAAGGAGCATCTGTGATATTCCGTTAATACTGTCTCCGGCACTGCTTATATTAGCTGCAAGGCTGCTTACGGCATTCTTAATGGAAGCCTTAAGAAGGTTAACATTAGTTCTTATTACAGTCTGCATAATTGTCTGGCTCTTCTGGAGCTCTGTGCGGCACTGTTCAACAACAGACTTGATTAACTGGTATTTTGCCTGAAGTGTTTCAGGTGAATCAGTAAGAATATCGGCACACTGCTGAACAAGGTTGTATGCGATATTCTCCATAGCGTTAACAGAAGCTAGAGCTGACTTTAGGGCGGTGATAACTGCCGGGTCAATGCCATCTACTTTGCTGAGGGAATCAATAGCATCTTCAAGAGCCTTATTCTGGTCTATAAGTTCCTTTAACTGTTTGTTGGCTTTACTAAGCTCAACGCCAGCCTGTCCGATATCAGTTATTGAAAGCTGTACAGCTTTATCAAGAGAATCAAGTGCGCTGTCAGTTAATTCATTCATAGCTTTAAGCTGCGCATCAATCTGGTTTGCAATATCATCTGTGACATTATCAAGAGATTTATTGGCAATATCAGCAACATCAGTTGTTCCGGTAAGAACATCTTTAATCTGTGGGAGAATCTCCTGAAGTTTTGCAAGATTATCTGCCAGGTCTGAATTACTCTTAATAAACATGTCAATCATGGTATCGTAAGAATTAATATTGGCAGATACACTCTGTAAATCCTTAACTGTCTTTTCAATAATTGAAGGATCATTTTCAGCTATTTCGTTAAGTCCCTGCATAATAGTCTTAACACACACATCAATGAATTCGGAATTGATAGTGTTCTGAAGAGTGCTTTTTCCTGTATCTGTAATCTTGGAAGCAACAGCATTTTTCTTGGAATTCTCATAGTATGTAACTGTTGGTGGATTAAGACCATTGTCAAGGAAGTCATACAGGCTTCGTGAAAAGTCCTCACCAACAACGATAACGGCATAGTACTTCCCGGCATTCAGTTTATTCATGGCTTCATCTTTAGTTTCCGGAAAACGCCAGCCTAATTTATCATTCGAATGAAGCTGTTCAACAATCTGTTCTCCCATATTGATAGTGGAATCATCAGATTCAGAGTAGCCTTCATCTTCAGAAACAATAGCAATCTGGACAGACGCAGTGTTTGCGTAAGGATCCCAGTTGGAATATATGTTAAACCATGCGTAAAGCGATGGAATAAGGCACAGACCAAGCGCAATGGCTAAAGCCAGAATATTCCTGCTAAGACCTTTCAAATCTTTTTTGAAAATCTTAAATATCATAACATTCCTCAATTCTTTAATTATCGTTTAAAACTTATATGTATTTTACTTAAGAAACTGGGGAAAATCAATACAGAGAGGATAAATCAGACATATTTAATAAATTAAGAAAGGATACGGATTTATGAACATATTGTATTGTGGTGATAAACCAATGCAGAAGGGGATTCTTTTATCTTCAATGTCTCTTATTAAAAATGTGAATGAACCGTTAAATATATATATTCTCACGGTTGATTACAGGGAAAAAGGTATTAATTACAAGCCGGTTGATAAAGCATTTGCAAAATATCTGAAAGAAAAATTGAATAAATCGGACATTAAAGTAAATATCTTTCTTGTTGATGTTACAAGATATTTTGTTGAGGAGTTGCCGGAGGCAAATATGCAGAGCAGATTTACTGCGTGCTGTATGCTGCGCCTTTTTGCTGATAAGACAGATATTAAGGATAGAGTTCTTTATCTGGATACTGATGTGTTGTGCAGAAAAGATTTCAGGGATTTTTATTATCAGAATATGGATGGCATAGAGATTGCGGGAGTTTCTGATTATTATGGCAGATGGCTTTTCGGTGATGGTTACATTAATTCCGGAGTAATGCTTATGAATATGAGGATGATAAGACAGAACGGGCTTCTGGAAAAATGTCGTGAACAGTGCATAAGAAAGGAAATGTTTATGCCTGACCAGACGGCTGTTAATACATTTGCAACAAGAGTTAATCTGTGCGGACGAAAGTTTAATGACCAGAGGAGGCTGCATGACAACACTGTTTTTCAGCATTTTACAACTACCTTCCGGGTGTTTCCGGTGATAAGGACTGTTTCAGTCAAGCCGTGGGAGATTGATAAAATGCATAATATACTTGGGCTTCATGAATATGATGAGCTTCTGGATTCTTATAACAGGGAGCATGAAGAGTACATGGCAGTTTCACGTATTCCTGTGTTTTTCTCGATTAATGAACAGTACGCACCATATCTGGCAGTGTGCCTTAAATCGCTGGCTGTACATGTGGCTTGTGATGAGCGTTACCGAATTATTGTTATGTGCGATAATGTGAAGAATATTACGATGATTCAGCTTCGTAATGTGATAAAGGATTATGAAAACATAGATATTGAATTCGTTGATATAAGAAAGAAAATGTACGAATATTCTGAAAGCTTTGGACAGACAGTTACTGACAGACAGGAAAACAGGCTTTATTCAGGCGAGTTTACACTGACGATATATTTCAGGTTATTTATTGCAGAGCTTTTTCCAGAGCTTAATAAAGCTGTGTATATTGACTCTGATACCGTAATAAATGATGACATTGCAAAGCTTTATTCAGTTGATATGGGAGATGCAATGTTTGGTGCAGTAAGAGATACATTTGCAGGAAAGAATACAATACTGGCTCATTACATTGAAAATGTAGTGGGAATAGAGCGGGATGAATATGTCAATTCAGGAGTGCTTCTTATGAACCTTGATAAGATAAGACAGGCTCATCTGGCAGACAGATTCTTAAAGCTTATGGCTGAATATCACTTTGACAGTGTTGCACCTGATCAGGATTATATTAATGCTATGTGTGCAAAAGAAATATATTTTCTTGATAAGGAATGGAATGTTATGCCTAACAAGGGCGGGGAGTATATAGCAAGACCGAAGCTGATACATTATAACCTGTTTGACAAGCCGTGGCATTACAGCGAGATTCCGTATGAGGAGTATTTCTGGCAGTATGCGGCGGAGTCGGGATTTTATCCGTTGCTGATTAAACAGCGCAAGCAGTATGGGGATAATGAAAAGAAAGCTGACCGTGAGAATTTAAAGAAGCTTCTTGCAAGGGCTGAGAATATTGCGGACGGTGATGGGGTTAAGTTTTCTGATGTTGTGGGAAGCAGATTTGTTGTGGATAGTGGTTTCGTGAAGGATAGCAGTGATGCTGCAAAATAAATTATGTCGGAGGAGATATGATTGGTGATAGGGAGCAGGTCTATGAAAATATTAGGACGGCTGTAAGCCTTAATCAGTTGAATTCAAAGGTTGAGCCGGGAGACCCTAAGCTGTTACGCGAAGATAAAGAAGCATTACTAAGACATTATATTGATTACCGCACAGCATATGGTTTTTGTGTAAAGAAATATATTGCAGAAGCTATATTTCATGCCGGGACTTCTGCGGTGGGGCTTATAACACAAGTTGACGGACTTGAGAATCTTTCTGGAATCAGAGGTCCTGCGATTGTAACATGCAATCATTTCAGCCCGTTAGACCCTGCAATTGTCAGGTTTGCAATGAGAAAAGCTGGCTTCAGAAGAATAAGTATTGTTAATCAAGATTCTAACCTTGCAATGAAAGGTTTTGTCGGGTATATGCAAAAATATGCCGACACAATGCCCGTAAGCAGCCTGAAATGGTTTATGGAGACTGAGTTTCCTAATCAGATTGAGAATGCATTTGATAAAAACAAACTTGTGCTTATATATCCTGAGCAGGAAATGTGGTTTAATTATCGGAAGCCCCGTCCATGCAAAAGAGGTGCATATCTGTATGCGGTAAAGTTTAATGTTCCGGTGATTTCGCTGTTTGTTGAACAGCAGGTTAAAAGTACACATTTGCACACATTCAGGGTACATGTCCTGCCAGTAATATATCCGGACAGACAGCTTGATGAAAGGACAGCAAGTTTAAGAATGCAGCACACAGACTATGAGCAGAAATGTGCTGCATATGTCGTGGCATATGGAAAGAAGCTGACTTACGATTTTGAAGAGGGCGATATTGTAGGAAGATAAAAGCATTTGACGCGGAAAGAATTGAAGTGTATATATATTTGAAGAAATTACAAAGATTGAGAGGAAAATGTATATGAAGATACATTCAGTGGCAGTACTTGGAGCAGGAGCAGTCGGCTCTTATGTTATATGGGGACTTTCAGAAAAGAAGGATATAAGTTTAAGCGTTATTGCAAAGGGTGAAAGAGCGGAAAGACTTAAAGCAGAAGGCTGTCTGATTAATGGAAAGACATACCACCCGGAGGTATTGACCCCAGAGGAAGCAAAAGGTGTTGACCTTCTTGTTGTATCATTAAAATACGGCGCACTTGCAGGTGCATTAGATGATATTAGGGAAGCCGTCGGTGAGAATACAATTGTCATGAGTCTTATGAATGGTGTTGACAGTGAAGAGATAATATCTACCAAGATAGATAAATCACATATCATTTATTCACTTATAAAGGTGGCGTCACACCGCGAAGGTAAGGAATATGTGTTCAATCCTGAGACTACAATAGGCATTATATATGGAGAGGAAACTGCACCATTTGAGAGTAAGAGAGTTGCGGCAATAAGAGATTTATTTGATGGAACAGGACTTAATTACAGAGTGACTGAACATATCAAAGAAGAGATATGGAGCAAGTACAGACTTAATATCTGTAACAATCTTCCACAGGCTATTATTGGAGCAGGTGTTGGCTGTTATACTGACAGTGAGCATATGAAAGCAATCAGCGAAGGATTACGTAAGGAGGTTGAAGCAGTAGCTCTTGCCAAAGGCATTGATATGAGCAGGTGTGCAGATAACTCAAGCCGAGGAAGCGCTGTTCCGCCAACAGCAAGATATTCAACACTGCAGGATATTGACGCTGGCAGACACACAGAGATAGATATGTTCTCCGGCGCAATGATGCGCATGGGGAAAGAACTTGGAATTGATACACCATATAATGAATATACATATCACATCATCAAGGCACTTGAAGAGAAGAATGATGGCATGTTTGATTATGATGAGAATAGTGAGGCTGTGACTTATTCTAAGTAGTGGCAGACGGATTTAGCAGGCATGTGGGGTACAATACAGAAAATATAAGATATTAATCATGGCGCAGCCTTTTTAAGGGCTGCGCTTATTGCTTCTATAAAGACGGAATATGTATATCTGTTGGCTGAATCATAGGTTATGTTGGTTGTGCCGGCTTCCATGACTTTAGCAGCAACTTCATCAAATGAAGTTGTGAGCTTAGGGTACATAGTTGTGATTGATTCAGAAAGATTAACAAGCTCAATGCTGTTAATGTTAGAGGAATCAACTGTGACCTGGATATCAACGGGGTTGCCGTCTAACAGAATAGAGGCGGTATATACTCCGGGGCAGAATTTAGGAGCGTCGGCATTATCAAGGGGTGTCTCAATATTAGAAGAAGCAGAAGCATTTACAGTGCTGCTCTTAGGTTTAGTGGTATTCCTGGAATTATCAGAACTATTGCTGCCAAGACGGATAACAGCGAATATAATAAAAGCTATTATAATAGCAGCGATAACCGCTCCAATAAGGAGCTTTTTAAATGGAATAACAACAATTTTAGTCTGACTCATCACAAAGAAACCTGCCCTTCATATTCATTATTACAAAATATATGGTATGGAGTGGGAGATTATGATTAAAATGTGGTATATTAAATACAAATGTATTGGATAGTGTAAAATGGTAGGTTTATGAAGAGGTGAATGATTATGAACAGTAAATTTATCAAAACATTTGCAGTAATAGTGATTATAGCGGCAGGCATGACAGCGTGTGGACAAAAGAAAAATGTTACAACAGATGATGTATCAGAAAAAGAGATGGCGAACATACAGGAGACTGCAGCACAGGAAGTGACAGCACAGGAAATTATAACACAGGAGATTACAATCGAAAAAGAACCGGAAGATGACGAATATGTTCTTGTAAATAAATACATACCAGATATATATGTCGAATTGATGTATGCAACAGACAATAACTTTACAGGTGTCAGAATATATGGTTTCACAGACGCATACTTTCGATACGGAACAGTTAAGAAGCTTGCAAATGTGCAGAAAGAACTGAAAGAACAGGGGTACAGCTTAAAGATTTGGGATGCATACAGACCGTTTGAGGCACAGCAGAAATTATGGGAAGTATATCCGGACCCTAACTATGTGGCAAATCCGGCTGACGGAATGAAAAAGCATAATCTTGGAGGAACAGTAGATATAACTATGGTTGCTGCAGATGGAAGCATTATACCAATGCCTACAGAATTTGATGATTTCTCTCTAAAAGCAGACAGGAATTATTCAGATATAGACAATGAAGAAGCTGTGAACAATGTTATGATTCTTCAGAATGCTATGGAAAATAACGGATTTACAGGCTATCAGGGAGAATGGTGGGACTATTCAGATACGGTGGAATATGAAGCGGTTGATTTCGAACCATGATGAGGCATGATATGAAAAGGTGCATTATGGTAAAGCAAATGATGGTAAAGTCTATTATAGAAAGATTAGGGGAGTAACACATGTCATTACAATTAATTCTGGGAAGCTCAGGTGCGGGTAAATCGCACTATCTGTATACGCATATAATTGAAGAGTCAATGAAGAATCCTGACAGGAATTATATAGTTGTTGTGCCGGAGCAGTACACTATGGCAATTCAGAAAAGACTGGTGTCCATGCATCCAAGAAAAGGAATACTTAATATAGATGTTGTGAGCTTTGAAAGGCTTGCGTATAAAGTATTTGAGGAAGTGGGGGAGGATAATCTTGAAGTCCTTGATGATACAGGAAAGAATCTGATTATTAAAAGAGTTTTAGAGCAGAACAAGGACAGATTAAAATATTTTGGAAGTAATCTGTCTAATACAGGATTTGTGTCAGAGATGAAGTCTGTTATATCGGAAATGCTTCAGTATGATATCAAGCCGGATGTTATGCAGGATGCGGCAGGTGCAGCATACAGTGATTCAGAGGGAAGTGCAGCACTTCAGTATAAGCTTGATGATATAGTACTTGTATATAACGCATTTGCAGAGTACATAGACAAGAATTATATAACTAAAGAAGAAATACTGGATAAATTATGCAGCAAGGTTACAGAGTCAGAGAGAATAAAGAATTGCGAGATAGTATTTGACGGATTCACAGGCTTTACTCCGGTTCAGTACAATTTAATGACAATTCTTTTATTAATGTGTCCCAAGATATATGTTTCCCTGACAATTGATGCATCTGAGCGTGAAAATTCAGTAAGAGGCAGGGAAGAACTTTTTTTCATGAGTAAGGACTGCGTATCAAAGCTTTATAAGATATGCGATGAAGAACATGTGAAAGTCCTTGAACCTGTGTATATTGCAGGAAAAGTAGTACCGGGAAAGAATGTAATTGTAAATGTTAATTCAAGATTTAAGAATTCAGAAGAACTGGATTTCCTGGAACAGAATCTTTTCAGAAACAATTCGGGAAGATTTAATAAGAAGACTGACAATATCGTTATATATGAGGGAGCTGTTGCCAAGGAAGAATTAACATTTGCAGCAGGAGAAATAATAAGACTTACAAGACTGTGTGGATACAGATATAACGAGATTGCGATAGTTACTGCGGACATGGATGGCTACGGCAAACTGGCGGCTAATATATTAAAGCAGAACGATATACCATATTTCTTAGATTACAAGCGCCATGTGACGGACAATCCATTCATTGCGGCAATTAACGGTGCACTTGGAATAATAGAGAATAATTACAGCTATGACAGCATATTAGGATTCCTAAGAACCGGAATGAGCGGAATGGAGCGCGAAGATATTGATCTGTTAGACAATTACTGTGTTGCAGTTGGAATCAGAGGCAGGGGAAAATGGCATGAACCATGGATAAGAAAGTTCAGGGGAACAGTCAATAATACTGACCTTGAGAAGCTTAATTCACTAAGAACAATGATAACAGATATGTTGGATCCATTGGAAGAAGTGCTTAAGTCAAAGGAATCTAATGTTGCAGATATGGTAAAGGCTCTTTACGAATTCCTTGTGCGTGAAGATATGGAGCAGAAGGTAAGTGTGCTTAATGACAGCGAGTACACTGGTGATGAATATGCGCAGTTATATAAGAAAGTTATAGAAGTATTAGATAAAATGTATGCCCTTCTTGGAAGCGAGAAGGTTGGTATTAAAGAATTTAACAAGATACTTGCGTCAGGATTTCAGGAGATTAAGATAGGACTTATTCCGCAGACCAACGACTGCGTTGTTATCGGAGATATAGAAAGAACCCGTCTTGACAATATCAAGGTCATGTTCTTTGTCGGAATCAATGACGGCAATGTACCTAAGAAGGCTGATTCAAGAAGCGTTTTGTCAGAAAGCGACAGGGAGTATCTTGAGGATAAGGGAATAGTTATGTCAGCTTCCGTGAGGGAGAAAGCATTTACACAGAGATTCTATCTGTATCTTATTATGACAAAGAGTGCGGAGAAGCTTTACATGTCATATGCGGTAAAAAACAGCGAGGGTGCGGTGCTGATGCCTTCATATATTATAAGAAGCATGAGAAAAATGTTTTCACATTGCCTTAAGTTATCTTACAAAGACACGGCACAGCAGAATTCATATGTGACAATACCGCGGGCGGCGAACAGCTTTGATAATACTGAAATTGCTGCAAATATAGATGAGGATATTATTGATTCACTTACTGGCGGCAGGCTTGTCGGAAGCGTCACATCTTTTGAGAACTTTGCAGAGTGTCCGCTGAGGTATTACTTAAGATATGGAGTTGATTTGAAGGAAAGGGAAGAATTCACATTTTCACCGGTAAACTTTGGTGTCGTACTGCATGCGGTTATCCGTGAGGTGTGCGACGAAATCAAGAAAAACGGTGAGTCGTACTATCTGATATCAGAGGAGAAGCGCCGCGAGATGGTAAAAAGAAGTGTCGCTGCAATTACTGACATATACCAGAACAGTATCCTTAAGGATTCAAGCCGTAATTCATTCATGATTAAGAGGATGGAGGACCTTGCAGACCGCACTATATGGGCGATGGGTGAGCAGTTAAAATGTGGTGATTTCGTGCCATTTGTATTCGAGCATAAGTTCAATATGGAAGTCGGGGACGGAGACAGAAAGCAGCTTATGAGCGGAACAATTGACCGCGTTGACATATGCGAAAACGGCACAGATGTATATGTAAGAATTATCGATTACAAGACAGGAAAGAAGGATTTCAACATAGTAAAGACCTACTACGGAATTGATATCCAGCTTATGGTCTACATGGAAGCGGCAATGAAGCTTGTGGCGAAGATGCGTCCGGGTAAAAATGTGATTCCTGCCGGAGTGTTCTACTACAACATAAGTGACCCGATTGTATCTGCGACAACAGAGAGTGCAGAAGAGATAGAGGATAAGATTAAGGGTGAACTGCGTCTTAAAGGAATGGTTAATTCGGATAAGGATATTGCCGAGAAGATGGACAATACCGAGGGTACGTCACTTAATATTCCGGTTAGCAGAAAGGCTGACGGCGGATTTGACTCACGAAGAAGCAAGGTGATGAATACAGAGCAGTTTAATATACTTGGAAGATTCGTTGATGTAAGAGCCATTGATACCGCGGACAGAATTGTAGGTGGTGATATCAGGAGAAGTCCTTATAAAGACGGACAGTTTTCAAGCTGTGACAGATGTCCTTATGGGGCGGTGTGCGGATTTTCTGTGGATTTGCCAGGCTGCAATTACAGAAAATTAAAGAAATTCGATGATGAAGTATTATGGAATAATATAAAGGAAGGGGTTGATGAGAATGGAAAGAAAATGGACACCGGCGCAGAAGAACGCGATTGATACAAGAGACTGTAATGTGCTGGTTTCGGCGGCTGCCGGTTCAGGAAAGACTGCTGTTCTGGTAGAGCGAATTATTTCCATGATTACAGACCCTGACAAGAATATAGATATAGACAGGCTGGTTGTTGTTACATTTACAAAGGCGGCAGCAGCCCAGATGAAAGACAAGATAAGAAAAGCACTTGATTCAATGCTTGACGAGAATCAGGGGGATGTGAACCTTTTAAGACAGATAACACTGCTTAACAACGCACAGATAACGACAATAGACAGTTTCTGTCTATGGATAATCAGAAATCATTTTCCAGAGGTTAATCTGGACCCGGGGTTCAGGATAATGGACGAGGGTGAGAAGAAGCTTATTGAAAATGATGTGTTGGAAGATGTGCTTGAGGAATTCTATGCCGAAGCAGATGAAGAATTCTTTAATCTTGTTGATGCATTTGGCATGGGACGGGACGATTCAGGGCTTGTGAGCATTATAGATAAAATATACCGTTTTTCAAGAAGCAATCCGTGGATTGATGAGTGGTTTGACGAGTGCATGTTAGTTTATGATGATGAGACTTACGATAATCCTGCAATTAAGGAGCTGTATGATTCAATTAAAAATGCACTTCTTGATTACCGTGATAAATATAACAGATTAGTAGATATCTGTTCTGAGCCGGCAGGACCTGCAGCATATACAGGTGCTTTGCAGTCTGACTTGCTTGGAATTAATGAGATGATTAATTCACAGGATTTTGGAGAGCTTGGCAGAAGGATAAGAATATTTTCATTTGAAGCCCTGTCAAGAAAGAAGGATGCAGGAGCAGACCCGGATATTAAGGAATATATCAAGGGGCAGCGAAAGTTGTTTAAAGATTACATAGGACGGCTTAATGATAAGATATTCTTGAAAGATGATGAGGGAATATTTGCAGACATGCAGGGGGCAGGCATCCAGATACGGACTTTACTTAAAGTGGCAAAGGTGTATGCCAAGCGTGTTTCAGAGGTGAAGCGAGAGAAGGGCATAATTGATTTTAATGACATGGAACATCTTGCACTTTCAATACTTGTAAAGAAAGAAGACGGAAAACTTGTATACACAGAGACTGCCGACAAGCTTGCGAACAGATTTGAAGAGATACTGATAGACGAGTATCAGGATTCCAATCAGTTGCAGGAGGTTATTCTTAATGCGGTGTCAAAGACGAGACTGACAGGTGAGAATAACAATATATACATGGTTGGTGATGTAAAGCAGAGCATATACAAGTTCCGTCTTGCCTGCCCGGAGCTTTTCATAGAGAAGTACGATACATACGGCGAGACTGGCGATAATGTTAGAATTGAATTACAGAAGAATTTCCGAAGCCGGGAAAATGTACTTGAGTGTGCCAATGATGTGTTCAGTCATATCATGAATAAGAATTTTTCAGGAATCGGGTATGACGAATCGGTAAGGCTTAATGCAGGATTTCCATATCCTGAATATAGTGACAGTAATTACGGTGATGAAGCCAACAAGAGTACAGACGTTATTCTTATATCTTCAGAGAATGAAGAAGAGGCGACAACAAGAGAACTTGAGGCAGACAGGCTTGCAAAGCTGATTGAGGGAATAGTTGCTTCTGGCATAAATGTATATGATTCAGATGAGAATATATACAGACCGGCAGAATACAGGGATATTGTAATTCTTACAAGGTCAGTTACAGGCTGGGCAGATACATTTGCAGATGCCCTGATGGACAGGGGGATACCGGCGTATACAGATTCGTCAACAGGATATTTCAGCGTGCGTGAGATACAGGTAATCTTAAGCATGCTTACAATAGTAGATAATCCGGTTCAGGAGATAAGCCTTGCGGCGGCGATGATGTCTTATTTTGGAGGATTTACGGCAGCGGAGCTTGGAATGGTGAGAAAGCTTGGCAGGGAGCATGCAGATAAGAATACACATAACAACCTGTATGAACATTTGAAAGCGGTTGCAGTGCTTGGCGGAGCAGATAAGATACAGGAGACGGATGTTAAGCAGCTGTCCGGCAAATGTGCATTATTCCTTGCAAAGCTCACAGAATACCGAGACAAGAGCAGTGTTGAGTCACTATATGATCTGTGTTGGGAGATGATATATGATTCAGGCTACTACGATTATGTGGGAACAATGCCTGCCGGAGCACAGAGACAGGCTAACTTAAATGTCCTGCTGGAAAGAGCAGCGGGATATGGAAAGTCAAGTTATTCTGGTTTGTTTAATTTTTTAAGATATATTGAAAGACTTAAGAAGTTTGACGAAGATTTTGCAGAGGGGGCTGCCAGTCAAGATAATGAGAATCTTGTAAGAATTATGAGTATCCATAAGAGTAAAGGCCTTGAATTTCCTATTGTAATACTTGCTGGGGCGCATAAGAGCATTAACTTTATGGACGCAACTGCACCGGTGCTTGTAGACCAGAACTTAGGAATTGCAGTTGATTATGTTGACCTTGAAAGAAGAACGAAGACACCTACTATTATTAAAGGTGCTATGGCAAGAAGAATTGTAAGAGAGTCGATAGCAGAGGAAGAGAGACTTCTCTATGTAGCAATGACAAGAGCAAGGGAAAAACTCATAATTACCGGAGTTGTAAAAGATGCAGACAAGACACTTGATAAATACAGGGAAAGTGCAGAGCAACTTGCGGCAGATGGAATGTTGTCTTTCGCGGACAGTGAGAATATAAAGAACTATCTTGATATGATAATGCCAGTGTGTCTTATGGATTCAGATAAATTGAAAGGCAGCTTTAAAGTGATGGTTGATGCCGGAGAGGATTCTTGGGCTGATGTGGATGAATCCGAGGAGATGGCTGGTGAAGCGAATGCTGTTAGAATCGGGGGACTGGCTGATGAAATTATGGAAGCTGTGTCTTATCCCTTATTAGAGGAGCTTCCGGAGTATGTTCCTGATGATAACGCAGCCGGAAGGATGAAGCTGACGGTTTCGCAGCTTAAGTCTATGCAGGCGGATGATGATTCAGAGGAAAATGCTTACATGGATGAATCTGTGAAGTCAGCACTTAAAAAGGAAGAATGTGATGAGACAAACAGCATAATTCCAAAGTTCATAAGCGGTGAGGAAGTGCAGCTTGCTGCTAATGAGCGTGGTAGCGCATATCACAGGGTTATGGAATGTCTTGACTATTCAGTGAGTGTGAACCTTGATGGAGTTAAAGCAGATATTAACAGAATGTTAGAAACAGGAAAGATGAATGAATTACAAGTGAAAAGTGTCAATCCGTGGGATATATATACATTTGTACAATCAGATACAGGCAGGAGAGTTGCAAATGCGGTGAACTGTGGCAGTGTCAGAAGAGAACAGCCTTTTGTATTTGAGTACGAAGGACAGCTTATACAGGGTATAATTGACTTGTGTTTTGAAGAGGACGGAGAACTTGTGATTGTTGATTATAAGACTGACAGAGTTATGAAGGGCAAAGCGGGGGAAAAAGAGCTTGTCAAAAGATACGCAATCCAGCTTGATTACTATGCAAAAGCACTGGAACAGCTTACCGGAAAAACTGTAAAAGAAAAAATTGTATATTCATTTGCTTTAGGAAAAGAAATAATGTGTTAAAATTACGAAAAATTTTCTCTAACATGTAAAATGCGGTTGATAATATTGTAC
>CEAG01033049.1_pt1 | contig 17486 bp, 9 predicted proteins | sample 554891 | NCBI WGS metagenome assembly CEAG01 (sample SAMEA3182116, study PRJEB8094) | gut metagenome | biome: human; feature: gut; material: Stool; isolation source: human stools | place: Canada | collected 2014-02-25
GGAGTTTAGTGCAAGCGTAAACTATCAAGCTAAATATACAGACATGATGCTGTACACGAAGCCGGATGAGGTGTCAGGTATAGCAGCCTAACAATTGCATAAAGATAGGAAATTATTTTGAATCTGCAATGGCTTTTAAATGATATTTTAAAGCCATTTAAAGAGGGTTCAAGTGAAAGAAAAACGGTGGGCTTTGATCATGCTGAATAGGACCGCGCTCACCGTTTTTCTTGTACGCGTCGTTTTTGTACTTTTTGAAACGCATCGTTTTTGTTAAGCGGCACGTCTGGTTTTTCCGGATTTACAGCGACGAGGGATGGGTTGACTATATAATTCCAAATTTCGGCATTCGGAAAATCTTTCATCATAATCTTATCATCAGTAAGTCGGGCTGGGGTTAGTCTGCCTGTGGGGTCAGTGTCTTTCGGTATACAGAAGACGACACCGGCGACCGTCTTGCCCGCTACGGATTGCGGCTTCGGGTCTGCGATGACCTGAGCTTTCCCATTGGGATAGCGTTTGCGCAGTCCGCCGTCCGAAGTGCTCCTGCCCGAATAGATGTAGTCCCCAGCCTTCACTTCATCGGCAGTGTAGTGTATTGTTTTGGCTACCGCCACATTCTCCTCGCCGCCATCAATCCAGGTGTTGCCCGGCACCGTCTGCACCACGTCTATTTCATTCGTTTTTCCTCCGTGACACCTTCGCCCGCCATGAGCGTGAACTCTACTTTTGCCATGCGGTGGTTGAAACGGAGGCTGACGGCTTGGTCATAACCTCCCACTACGGTGACGTATAGAAGGCCGAAGCCGGCATACCCGCCACTTTGGTCGATATCGGCATTCGGAGTCCGTGCCGTGACACATGTCTCGGTAGTGCTCTTCCGGTAAATGGTGTTTTCAGCATCCTTTGGGACAGTATTGCCCGAGGCGTCCATTACGTACCTTTGGAGGCTGAGCATGTCATCCAGCATCACTCCTATCTCCTTGCCGCCGGCACGGGGGTGCGGTTGCGCCACCTCCGCTGTCAGTCGCAATGGGTACTTGCCATCGGGTAAACGTGTAGTAGATTCTCCCGTTTCCATCTTGCCGCAAGAGACGAGTAGCCCGCCCGCGAGCATCAACATCGGCTACCAGCCGCTGATGCGCATCCATCGTCCAGAATATCCTGTTCCTTTCACATCGTTATTTTTCTTTGTTTTATGTGGTTAGAAAGCGCACACGGCACGCACATTGAGTGCGCCGTCCTTTTCGCTGAGCTGTGCGAAGGCATTGTAGAAATACACGCTAAAAGCGCCATTCTTATTACTGGGGCTCTCCGAAGAAGACCAGAAACGTTTATGGTTATTGCGCGGTGACAATGCGTCACCGCCAACGGCGGAGATGGAGACTTCGACTATATCCCTCGTCTCTGTGTTGTCCCGTGTGTACGCAATATTATCGACATCCTTATAACATAGCATGTGCAGTTCCTTTACCGACGGCAAGAACCATCCGGTGCTGTTTGCCGGGGCTGGATTATTTGCGATAAATGTTTTCAGGACCTCAGCAGGATTGACCAAGGCATCGGTTTTGCCGTTTGTCTTGCAATATCCGTTATACGCCCACAGCACTTTCGTGTTCTGGTAACCGAGTATCCTGTTTATGTTGCCGGTCGCATCGAAACCAGTGGCAATGTTTACGTACTCATCCTTATCGACAGGATTGAAATCTGTTCCTCTTTGAAAATCCGCCACCCAGTCGTTAACGTTTTGCCACGAGACGTTGCCCGGAGCATCTTTAATCGACACGGCAAGGCCATGGGTGCAATTGGGATGTTCTTTCACCATAATCTTGTCGAAATCCAGAGACGCCGGCGTGATCCGTCCTTCAGGATTGGTCTCTGCCGGTGTCCAGAAGACGATGGCCGCCACGCTTGCCTTCTGCTCCTCGGTCAGGGTAGTACCCTTAGGCAGCAGGTTGCCGTCGGCGAGCAGGTAATCTCCCCGTTGCATCGTGTAGTCCTTTACAGTTGTCACCGCGCCGTCCACCTTGTATCTCTTGTAACTGCCGGTAGAAAGGCCGGACGGGGTTATGGTGAACTCCTTGCTTCCCTCGTCATAATGTCCTTCGATAGTCGGTGCGGGAGTCGCGTGATTCACCAAGTAGCGGTATGTACCATCGTTCACGCGCAGCGGCTGGGCAATGCCAGAGAATGTAGTGGCGGGTGACACGGCGTAATCAGGAATCCTCTCGTCGGTAAACTTGTATTTAACGGTATTCGGCATCTCGATGACGGCCAATGCCATACGATGGTTCATGGTGAAAGAGAGGTGGAGGGTGTTGTCTTCCCCTGTCGTTGCGGAGCCTTCGGCAGTCATCAAGTCGGAGGCGGTATATGCCGCATGAGTACTTTGGTCGTCCTGAGGCTGCCAAGCGGAAACCAACGGGGCGAAGAATTCCGTGTCGGTCAAGGCTGAGCCTGTGGGAGTGGCAGTCTTTCCGCTCATATCCGTTTAGTAGGGATAGTAGAGGTAGTAGTGCTCATCCGACAATCCCCCCACAAGTGTCGTGTTGTCCTTGGACTTCCACACGAGGTCGCCCGTGGCGGCATCCCTCTCTGCGGTCAGTTTCACGTTGGAATAGAGGGTTTGAGTGCCGTGCGTCACGTATCGCCGTCAGGCATGTTTTTCCTGCCGCTATGAACAACGGCGGGGGTATATGGTTATCCGGATGTTGCCGATGGAAAAAATCGGCTGGAAGAAGAAATAAATTTCTCGCAACGTTTCACAACAGCTTTGACCTGATGCTTTTCAACACACGCCACACCGTCATGCCTGAGAGCTTTATTCTCTTCCTAAGCAGATAGTTGGCAATCCGTTGCGCTCCCCATCTTCTTGTCTCACGCACAGATTAAGGATAATGGTTTCAATTTCAGGTGTTATCTTCATATTGGCAAGTCTTGATGAACGTTTAGACTTATCGGACAATTCCGACTTGCCTTGTTCTTTCTCGCAATTTATCCAACGGTATAACGTGGAACGGGTAATCCCGCACCGAAGGGCAGTTTTTGTCACAGAACCCGTTTCGACGTATAGCTCAAGCCATTTTTGGCGCATCCGTATATCTTCTTTCATGCAACGAAGATACGGATTAAGATTTGCCAACGAAAAGAAAAAGTGTAGCGTATCTATTGATACTTTGCAATTAAATACTACTCCGCTTTTCAGCCATCTCCTTAATACCAGCCTGTCAATCTACACATTGTTGAGAAGCCATTCATGATTAATATGATCAAAACAACCCTTAATGTCACCTTCCAGTATCCATTGTGGTAAACAGTCTCTACTCAACCATCTATGAAGTGCGTCTATTGCATCCGCAGTACTTCTAAACTTTCTGAACCCATATGAGTTCGCATCCGCTTCACTTTCAGTTATAAGTTCTAAAGCCATAAGATATATCCTGCACGGCTCTGTCCTTCATGGTTGGTATTCCCAAAGATCTTGTCTTGCCATTTGCTTTGGCTATGTTGACCTTCCTCAGCGGGAAGGCCTTATATCCTCTCCTTTTCAATAAACATATAGCTTCTATTTTCTTGGCATCAGTGTCCCACTTCATATGGTCAACCCCTGCCGTACGTTTACCTTTATTGGAAGTTACTTTCCTTATCGCCAATGCCTTGGCTTCGTAGGAAGTGGCAAGTAGGTACCGTAAGGCCTTTACCTTGTTGTACCTCTTTTCTTTGTGGGCCTTTGCTATTCGGACCTGCAGTTTTCTCACTTTACGCTCATATTTGGAAGAATCGATATCTTTTCATGTCGTGTTTCGTACGGTTAAAGATGCACACTCGGCTTTTGCCTTGCTCATTTGCAGTTTCTTCATTTTATTAAAGTTCTACAATCGTTTCACAAAGAATTACCCTGCGGAAGTCTGCCTGATTTCGCATGGGGTGATGTTTAAACCTCTATCCTCCGCATTACACAGAATCATTCACTTTCTCCGCAATCCTTTACCCGCACCACATTCGGCTTTTCTTGCAATTGGCTTACCTGCCTGACATAGACAGGAGAAATACGGGTTTACCAAGTTCCGTACAAGTAACTGACGCCCGACTTAGAGCCCGCCCCTCCACCGCCAGTATGATGTCCGTGTAGCCTTACATTCCCCAAAGACTATCCTGACTACCCACCTTTTGGCTATAGCTTATAAATATCCGTAAGCTATTTCTTTATTACGATGGTGTAGCGATTCACATATGTTACTCATATCAGTCAGCCTAACAGCCTATACATTGGATATTTCTGTAAAGGACTGCATTGTCAAGAGGGCTTCGCACTAAACCATGACTTGGTAAAGCACGCCTCTTTAGACTACTATTGACAGAACAATAGGTTCAGGCACAGTGCTGAACAATTACTTGTACGACTTCTTGTCGCACGGAATACCTAAAGATACAAAAAGGCCAACTAATTCGCAATAATTTGGCTATGAATTAGTTGGCTAATTTTATATTATTTAATAAATACCCCTATTCAGTTCGATTAATGGAGCTGAACTATAAATTTGGACGTTTGCCTTCTTATACAAGATTGACATTCATTGTTTCCGCTATTGTTTTGTTTTCAATCAGCATTCAACTGTATCAACATGAACAGTCGTTTGAAAACTTGAAACTCATTTTCCAAAAACATAAATAATCAACAGATTATTAAAGGTAATCAGTTGGACTATACATTATCTCAGAAAATATATCTATTTGACCTTCATTATATCTTTCAACAGTCCCAACGGCTCATCTGTAGTGATAAAGTCGACTTTATCCCAAAAGTATTGCATGTCCTCTTTTTTATTAACCGTCCATACATTCACTTTTAGCCCCAAGGCATGGCAACTTTCAATCCAATCGGTATAACGGTAAAATTCAGAGAAGTGATAATCCGGTCCGGCACTACCCAATTCTTTCAGTTGTTGTGGAGATAAGTCCCCTTTCAGATAATATACAGGAGTGCTTGTGGGAGCCTGACGGATCAGTTCCTTTAATGCGTGAGACGAAAAGGTGATATATATCATCCGGGGTTCGAGTCCCATCTTCTTTATCATCGAAACGATCTCTTCAACAGCTTTTATCTCCCGTTCGGGTTTACTATGAGCTTTCAACTCCAGCACCAGCTTCAAAGATGTTTTCCGCTTAGCTGTTTCCAGAAGCTCTTTTAAGGAGGGTACGCATTCTCCATTCGCTAACCATAACCCGGTTAATTCCTTCAGAGTGGACTCTTCAACCTTATGCCCTTGAATAATCCCATCATGGCTAACCACCAAACCATTATCTTTTGTCAGCCAGACATCAAACTCCGAACCATAACATCCTATAGAATCCGCTTTCAACAAAGATGTAATGCTATTCTGTGCTGATCCTTGGGTTTTCCAGAAACCACGATGGGCAATCACCCGTGTTTGTGCCGAAGTATTGGCAATCATAAACATAATTGCCAATAAACACATTACCTTTTTCATTTTGTCCTTTCCTCTAATTGTTAGTTATATAAGAGCTGATTCTCTAGTATCCCGGATTCTGCACTAGATTGGGATTTACTTCTATCTGATCTTGTGGAATAGCAAGCCAATAGTTCTTGGGAGCGGTAAAATTACGAACGCCGGTTTCTTTCATGTCCGTAAGTTTATAAAAACTATCAGCGGTTTTTCCGGATAATGTCCAGGATTTCTGATAACGCATCATTTCAGTATGGGCAATTTTCCAACGGCGCATATCATGGAAACGTCTGCCTTCCATAGCCAATTCAATGGAGCGTTCATCATGTAATATTTCGCGCAACTTCTCTCCTGAAGGAATACCACCGGCTTTTGCCCATGAATCTGCAAAGGTAGGTAATCCGCAACGTTCACGTACTTTATTCAAATAGGACAGACTGGCAGTACTCAGTGTGCCGCTATATTCGAAATCCGCTTCTGCATAACTCAGATAGAGTTCGGCCAGACGCATATAAGGAAAGCACCAACGGTTGTAGGTTATTTGATCGGTAGTCCTATTATAGGTATCATATTTAGACACCCATTTCTGACAATAATAACCGTTGTCCGTTTGATACTCATCCTTGGCATTGCCATTATTCTGCTGCATTTCACCACGTCTGCATTTGAGCACTATTGTCTTTCCCTGCACGTCATAATTTCCACGATCAAAGCCAATAGAGGCATAAAAGCGCGGATCACGATTCCTGTGAAAACGTACCGTACTATCACCTGGTGCAATGGAATACGGATCAAGCTTCTTAGTCTCGGGGTCATCTGCCCAAGGTAGACCGTTCTTGGTATAATACCTACTCACACAATCCCACGTCGGGAATAAGGACCCTCTAAAACCTTTGGTCGAATAACTTGTAAATTCAACACGAGGAGCCATATTCTTGATACAGTAGGAAATAGTTCCCTGTTCAGCAAAGCCAAACAGGACTTCATTCCAGTTAAATCCGCTACCACTGATCCCATCACCGACAAAGGCTTCATGATAGTTTTTCTTCCCTTGCTCCAAGTCATTGGTCGAATTTCCATAAAGTTTGTAACCGTTCTCTTCGCAAAGGTCTATGGCCTCTTTGGCAGCATCCATCGCTCTCTTCCACTTTTCCCGGTCATAAGTCTGGTTAATCAGAAAAGTGCCGTCGGGGTTTTTAAAGTCGGAATAAAACTCACTATTCCCATTGACTAACGGCGAGGCGGCATAAAGCAACAGCCGAGCCTTGAAAGCCAAGGCAGCAGAAGAGGTAGCCCTGTTTCTCTTACTTGAATCCCATACGCCAGGAAGTAATCTAGCTGCTTCCGAATATTTATTGGCAATGAAATCGACACATGTATCATAAGGAGAACGGGAGGTCATCATCTCGGCCGGAGAACTTTCCATTGGTATTTCCTTGTCAATAATAACTATCGGTCCATAGTACTCCAGCATGATCTGATGATAATACCCGATCAAAAACAGCGCTTCACCTTTCCACCAGCTCAGGTTTTCGGGGGTAATGTCCGATACCCTATCCAGATTATTAAGCACATTATAGCAATTGCGGATACTTTCCCATACTGCTTTCTTCACAGCACCCTGCGGATAAGATTTTGCTGTATTGCTCCATAATGAGTAATAAGTCGTTGTTGGGGATTCTTCCCCATAAACCAGACTGCGGAAATGAAACCAGCGCGTTGTTCCTCCTTTGCTCGTTATGATTTCGTTTCCTCCGGTAAAATCAGGAAATTGTTGGGGATGGAAATAGTTAGGGATATTCGCGTAGCAAGACAGTACCATTCCTTCAGCCTGATATTGTGTTCGGTAGATATCATCCACGGTAGCAGTACCTTGCGGAACCACATCAAGAAAATCACATGATGCCATCATTAAACAGCCGATTGCCGACAGGCATAACTTTGTATATATATTTTTCATAACTTATTCTGTTCTTAATTAATAATGAAACTGAATCCCGATCTTGGCCGTGCGCTGTAGCGGATATTTCAAACCATTCCCACTTCCCATTTCAGGATCCCAGGTACTGAACGGAGAGAATGTCAGCAAATTAGTACCTGCTGCATACACACGCAGCCACGGGAAGAAGGAATAGCCCAGTTCGGCATTCTTCAGGCGCAGGAAAGCTGCGTTACGTAGGTAATAAGTGCTGGTTTGCGCATTGTTCGTGATAAATTCGGGTGATAATCGGGGATAGGCGGCACCGGCTACATTATTGCTTTCCGACCAGTGGTCATCAACGATATACTGTGCAATGTTATATCCTTTATGGCCCGCTTCGCTGAACGGATGAATATCGCTCATCATTAAACTGACTTTGGCCACTCCCTGGAAAAACAGAGACAAATCCCACTTTTTATACTTCAACGTTCCTCCAAAACCATAGATAATCTTCGGAATTTCAGGATTGCCGATAATCGTCCTGTCATAACCATTCACCACGTTATCACCATTCAGATCTTTATATTTAATATCTCCCACCGTATAATTTCCGAACGACTGTTTGGGAGATCTGTCTATTTCCTCCTGAGAAGTAAACAATCCGTCAGACACATATCCCATAATACTGTTTATCGGGTGTCCGATTCTTGAAGAATAGGGTTCTACATTCACCGGTTCGTCTATCTCCGTAATCTCATTATGTGCATAGGTCAGACTACCGTTCAGGCGGAGCACCCAATCTTTGCCAATTACTTTGCTGTATGCTACACTCATATCCACACCCTTATTCTTTACCGAGCCAATGTTGGCATAAGGCAGCATACCTGTCACTCCCATTGTTGAAGGGACGGACGAACGTTGCATAAAAATTCCACTACGGTCTTCCTTGAAATAATCAATGGTTATATCCATAGATTCAAGAAGGGTCATATCGACACCTAAATTCAGCTTTTTCGATTTCTCCCATGTAGCGTTCGCATTACCATAAATATTTACAAGCGGCCCATTCACGCGGGTACCGCTACCAGTCCACCAATCCAAATTATTATTCATACTGACTTCTGTTACATAGGGAAAGCGAGTGGCAAGCGCATCATTTCCGGTCAATCCATAAGTAGCTCGGATTTTCAGAGTGGAAACTGTTTTTTTTAACGGTTGGAAAAACTTTTCATTAGAAATAGTCCATCCTAGGGCAATCGCAGGGAAGAATCCGAAACGATGCCCGCTTCTGAAATTCTCCGAGCCATTATAACCAAAGGTAGCCTCAAGCAGGTAACGCTGACCAAAACTGTAGGTCAGACGTCCGGCCATCCCTTGCTCACGGTAAGGAAGAAGATCTTTTTCAGCTCCGCCGTCCTTCACTTTCTTGGTTTCTTTCATGTGGTAAACAAGGGTAGCTCCCACATCATGTCCACCAAACTGGCGTGAGTAGTCCAGCGCTCCCTGTAAAGACCAGACACTCTCTGTCGGATCACGCCCGGAATTGCTCTTCAGATAAGGTTCTCCCGGCTCACCGATAGTCGAAGTCTTATAAAGGTAGTTTCCCTGATCATCCATCGTATAGTCATCAGATACTTTATAGTAGAAAGGTACAATCCAATGATCCAGCCAGTTAAAACTGTAATTATAGAAAGATGCCAGTCCGGTGAGTTTTAACCCTGGTGTGACAAACTTCAAGTCCTGTTCGAGATTGAAAGCGGTCGTCATATAGACATAATTTCGTTCCGTATAACCTTCACTCAATTTGGCGTAAGGATTCGGCTCTGATTTTCCCACATCCCACGGATCATTGCTACCGTAGCGGATGTATGTATCCCCTGGTTCAGCAGGAAGTGTAGCAGGAAAACGTACGGGATTCCCATGCATGGAATAGGCGAACAAATTCCGGGTACTTGTTTTGGGGGCATGGTGGTAGAACAACTGCGTATTCATATTTAGCCCCACTTTCGTCGTAGAGGTAACACGGGCTGTCACATTACTCTGAAACAGGTATTTCTTGTTGCGCATACCCACATCAAGCTTATCTTCCTTGGGTTGCCGGATGATACCATTTTCATAGAAGATTCCAGCATTCAGGAAGTAATCCACATTTTTGCTTCCGCCCTTGATGGAGATATTCAAATTCTGATTAACGGCGAAGTCTTTGAACAACATACTGTACCAGTCATTGTTTGGGAACAGGTAGGGATTTGCATTGGCACGTGTTTTATCTATCTTATCCCGGCTATAGAAAGGCTCATACTCTTGGTTATTGGCAATAGCCTGATTATAAACGGCTTCATTATACATATCCATGTAAGTCGGGCCATCTGCCATTTTCTGCACATAGGTAGGCATGGAGAAAGTATTATCAAAGCGGATATCTACAGACATTTTCTCGGAAAGCTGTCCTTGCTTGGTAGTAACGATGATAACTCCGTTAGCCCCCCGTGAGCCGTATAGGGACGTTGCCGTAGCATCTTTCAGCACAGAAAACGACGCGATAGATTCTGGAGGAATATTGTTCATCATCGTAGCGTTGATTTCCACACCGTCAAGTATGATCAGCGGTGAGGTATTCGAACCAAAAGTTGATATACCACGTATATAGAATTTCGCCTCATCAGAGCCTGGTTCACCCTGTGTTTGTACGGCGATGATACCTGGAACGTTCCCGGCAAATGAAGTACTAAGATTACTGGATGTCATCTTCAGGTCTTCCGGCTTCACTGCCTGCACAGCTCCCACGAGGGATTCTTTCTTTTGTTTGCCAAAACCGACCACGACCACTTCATCCAGCATCATACTCCTGTCCGGAGTCAAATTAACGGAAATGAACTTCTTATCTTTTACCACTACCGTTTTCTTCTGGTACCCAACATATGAAATGGTCAATGATGCGTTCTTTGCCAACTGTATAGTGAATATACCGTCCACATCTGTTATAACCCCGTTCTGCGTTCCACTTTCCAATACGGTAGCTCCAATAACAGGCTCTCCGTTTTCGTCTCCCACATATCCTTTCATTTCTGCTTTTACTTCTTTTTGCTGGCTCTCGTCGATCTTTCTATTATCTGCCGCCGTTACAACGGAAACGGGAAATAATGTGAAGGCTAACCATAACAGGATGCAACAGCTTTCGCTGGTAAGGCATCCTTGTTTTACTTTACAGTTCATATATCAATAGATTTTTTGATTAGTAGTGTAGATTTTTCTCTGAAATACAGGGAGGTGTGTCGTAATGCACGATGTACCCTCTTTTTTATTCATTACTATACAACTCTGTTCATTTTCTTTTCTATTATTCATTGTGTGTGCAATTTATTTTATAATTATTTCTTTGACTTTATATAAATTACAGTACAAATTCTCAAACTAAGAATCGTTTATATATACGATAGGAAAACAACTCTCTCTTCCGCCCGAAGGCTGGCTGGCAAAAAAAAGTAAATACCTTGTCATACATCAAATTTAGTTGTTAATATATTTGCAAAATTACCCGGAACAACTCGGATAAAATATCAGAAAATGACCTGATATTATAAAATTTAAAGCAAAATACATATTACTAGTGCGATATGAAATCTTTAGGCAGTACTCCGAACTGTTTTTTAAAACAGCTTGAAAAATAGGAGGGGGTACTGAACCCTACCATGTAAGAGACTTCCACCACTCCATAGGTTCCTTCTTTCAGTATGGAAGCTGCCTGCTTCAAACGGAAAAGGCGGAGATATTCGTTCGGACTCATATTTAGGATTCCTTTCAATTTCCGGTAAAAGTTGGAACGTCCCATATTCATTGCATCCGCTATATCATCAATTTGCAGGTCCGTATTATCAAGATGGCGTAATACATACTCATTTAACTTGCTAATAAACATCTCATCGGCCTTTGTCTGCGCCATTGCATCTGCTTTGATAAAAGGAAATTCAATAAAGTGACGGCGTAATCTTTCCCGATTACTCAACAGATTTGCTACATTGGCACGAAGATACTCCATAGAAAACGGCTTTTCAATATACGCATCCGCCCCTTCTTCAAGTCCTTCGATTCTTGATTCCAGATTAGTTTTAGCTGTCAATAATATTACAGGAATATGACTATAGTCCAGATTTTGTTTCAGATGCTTGCATAATTCAACCCCGTCCATCAGAGGCATCATAATGTCACTTATTATCAGATCCACAGATTTCTGTTCAAGAACGTCCAACGCCTCGACCCCATTTTCCGCAATCAGTACATGATACAATGAAGACAATTGCCTGAACACAAAAGCAAGCATATCCTTATTATCTTCTACAACCAATATGGAAGCAACCTCTCTTTTATCTTTATCAGAAACTTCACGATCTTCATCATCATACCCAGGTTTCTTATGTTGTTCTTCCGAATCATCCGGAAGTGTCTGGTGTAATATTGGAATGGAAAGAATGAAACGGTTACAATCTAGCTCCCGGTCCATCACCAGCATACCTTGATGCAACTCTGCCAAGTAACGAGCCATAGCTAATCCGATGCCTGTGCCCGAGACAATATCTTTCCCGTCCCGGTATTGGACAAAGGCTTTAAAAATATTTTCACGCATTTCGATAGGGACTATATTCCCATCATTACTCATAGAGATAGTGAACACCTCATTCTTCTCATCAACAGACAAATGGAGATAAACGTATGTCCGGGCATATTTCAATGCATTAGCAAACAGATTACTGAGAATTTTGGTCAAAGCCTCTTTGTCAACAGAAGCCAACAATTCTTCCTCTGGAACTTCTACTTCAAGTTTAATTCCCCTTTGCTTTGCCAAAGTGGTGAAATACTTATAAACAGAGTGGACGATAGTACCGATATTATATTCTTTCGGATTCAATTTAAAACCTTTATTTTCCGCTTTACGGAAATCAAGTAATTGGTTTATCAGGTTCAGTAACCTCTCCACGTTCTGATCCATAATTTCCAATTCCATCCTTACATTTTCGGAGAGTTCCCTATCAGCAAGTACATTCTCCAATGGGCACTTTATCAGTGTTAAAGGAGTACGGATTTCGTGTGCCACATTTGTAAAGAAATCTATCTTAGTGGTGTAGAGTTCCTGCTCCTTTTCCTGTTCGAACTTCTCCATCTCTTTACGCTGCTTTTCAATAGTACGCTTCCTTAAATAAAAGAAGAGGGCGAAAAATGTACCGAGTATCAATAGGATATAAATCAGGTATGCCCATACGGATAAATAAAACGGGGGCAATATCCTGATCCCCAATGTGCGTACATCTGGATTCCATACACCATCACTATTCGCACCTTTCACGCGTAACATGTATGTCCCATAAGGTAAATTGGAATACGTAATAGGGCCCTTACCCGCTGTATGCCATTCGGAATCATACCCTTCCAGTCTATATAGCAGTGTATTCATGCTCGGTGACTGATAACTTATCGCAGCTATCCTGAAGGAGAACGAATTCTGATTTGACTGAAGTTCGATATGGTTTGACAAAGTGATACTTTGTTTCAATGGAGAGCCTTTTTCTCCGACTACCACCTTTTTATTAAAGAGCATAAAATCGGTAATCAAAACAGAGGGTAAAAAATCATTATCAATAAAGGAGGAGGGGGCAAAGGAGATGAAACCGTTAATACAGCCAAAATAAATCCGTCCATTCTTATCCTTATAGCTGGACTGGTAATTAAACTGGTTACTCAGCAACCCATTAGCAACTGTATACACTTTAAAACTGGAATTCTTCGGGTTAAAATGCACCAGCCCTTTATTGGTTGAAACCCAGAACAATCCCTTTTCATCTTCTTCAATCCGATAAATGACGTTGCTTGGCAGACCGATACCGTCATAACGGACAAAGGTGTTGGCGGAAGGCACAAAGCGGCAGAAGCCACCTCCTTGTGTGGTAAACCATAGCTGATTTTGACTGTCTTCAAAAATACTCAGCACCTTATTGGATGGAAGGGTGGACGAGTCTGCTTCCTCATGTACGAAATGTTCCCAACCACCTGTACGGACATTCTTTTTATAGACGCCATCGGCATAAGTTGCCAGCCATAAATTCCCCTGCTTATCCTCCTTTATATAATAAACAAACGTCCACCCAAGTTCGGGGACGCGTTTAAAACGTTCCGTATCTGGGTTGTACCGAAACAATCCTATTGTTGTTCCAAGATACAGATCGCCCGCAGTTATCCGGCAGATAGAAAAGATATCACTTGCAATATTATCATAGTGCTTTACAGCGTATGTCCTCAAATCAATACGCTTCAATCCTTTTGCAAAATTCCCAACCCACAGATAATCTCCGTCCAAATACAATCCGTGAACATTATGATAAATATCCGGATGAATGAACGGTTCGATTTTTCCAGTACTAGGATAATAATGGAAAAGCCCCTTATCTTCTGTACCTATCCAGAGTGTGCCGTCATGGGCGGCACAAAACTCCCGCACCCTTTTTCCCATTTTGTTTGATTCTTTCTGGGGATAGACTTTATCAAAGTAGGTATATTGCCGGGGGTAATAATTCACACCCCCAAAATAAGTCCCTATCCACATTCCGCCTTCACGGTCTTTGAGAATCGAATAGATGGCATTGTCAGAGATTGAATAGGGATCACCGTTGACGTTCTGCAAGTGGATGATTTTTGCCGTGTGCAGATTATAGATATAAAGTCCCGATTCGGTTCCTATCCATAATTCGTCATCTGAATAAAATGCAAGTTCCCTGATATAAATATCACCTCCCAATTCATCCTTGGAAAGAAGGGTACGGATAGTCTTATTAGTTAGGTTCACTTCTTTCAGTCCGAATACAGTTCCCACATACATGCAATTATAGGGTCCGGGGAGCAATTTATAGATGTATTCATCTCTGAAAGACACTTTTGAATCTTCTGGAAAAATCGGAGTTAAAGTTTTAAGCTTGTCTTTTGAATAATACAGATTTCCATCACGTATGTCCAACCAGCAGACATCGTCCGAATCAAAATAGAGTTGGCCGGAAGTTTTAAGGTTCAGAGTACCGGACCCGTCCGACTGATAATTAACCAACTGGCTATCCTGGGGATTGTAATAGAAGATTCCCCGCGTCTGAGTTACAACCCAGATACCTCCTTTCTGGTCCCCAGTTATCAGATTGACCGTACAGTCTATATCTATGTTTGAATTACTTATCAGAGTAAAATGCCTGACCTTTTCCATTTGTGGGCAATAGACATATAGGCCTACGTCTGTCCCAATCCATATTTGCCCAAGATTGTCTTCATACAAAGAAGTGATGAAATTATTGCCCAAGGTTCCGGATTCTTTCATGAAAGTCCGAAAAGAGATACCATCATACCGGTCAAGACCATCCTTCGTCCCAAACCACATAAATCCTTGTTTATCCTGAAGGATGGCATGGACCGTATTCTGGGATAATCCATTATTGATATCAAGTGAACGGAATGCATATTGTCCTTCATTCAGAACGGCAAGGGAATAAAGAGGCATCAAAGAAAGAAGTATTAATATAACTAAAATACGTAGTCTCTGCATTGTCTTAATTGTTAGTTTCATTAATTAACATACAACAGGATATAAGAATATCCTGAAAAGTGGATATCAGAGCTATTTCAACAGTATATTCTCAGTACGTCCCGGTGTCAGCAATTCCCAAAGGGATGCTACCGTCCAACCGGGAGCAAACATGTCATTATAATATCCTTTTCCATTCCTTCCATAATCCCAGTTGGTGTGCTGGATCACTTCCGGATAATAACCAACTTTTATCACTCCACACATATGTCCTTTATAAGGAAGTAACTGGCACATGGAAGTAGAAATGACTTCAGCAAAATCAGAGAAACGAGGTTCATTATACTCTTTGGAAAGCCAACGGAGCACATCGGCAAATTCAAAAATAAATACATCAATATGATTATTCTCCACCGAGACATTTCCCCAGCCGCGAGTTTTCAGACCGATATCACCCAACATCTGCCCGGGAGCAAACGGAACGTCCCAGACGTAATACCAGGACAAGGCAAAATAAGCCGCTTTTCGTGTCAGAGAGGCATAGTGGTTATGTTCCGTACCATTTGTTATCAATGATAAATAGTAAGTTGCCGTAGCGGTATAGAGGGAAGCTTCCTTATCCTCACAGTTTGCATCCAGCGTAGAGGAGAAATAGTCAGCCTTTGATATAAGCTCTTTTTCCAGATATTCCGCAGTACGCCGGGCAGCGGACAGATAGCGTTTGTCCTTAAAATATTTATATCCCATAACCAGAGGTAATGTAGCGGATGGAGTACTTCCTCCACTTCCGTCAACAACTGTAAAGTCATCATGGAATTTACGTGGAAAACTTCCATCTGGATTTTGCAGTTGCAAGAACATATCGAGCATTTTCTTTAAGCGTTGTTCCCAATCAGGATGGTGACGTTTATACTTCTGTTCATAATTCAGATAATGAAACATGGCATAAATTCCTTCCGACTGACGACGTATGCTATGCACTGGGCGTTCTTCTTTCACATCACTATCATTTTCCAGATTTACCCATTCACGCAAATAACCGGTTTCCGTAAAGCCATTTTCTAAGTAACTATCAAATATCTTTTTACTGCTAGCTGCAAGGTCATCACGTCCATTCTCATTGCCAAACTCCCATGCATTGAAAGCGTTTAGAAGTACGCGACCGACAAAACCTATCTCTGCTACATTCATGTTGGCACAGGCTGCCACTTTCATTTCAGGGCTGGAGTAATAGGCAAGAGCTTTGTCCCCAACAAAACTTTCCACAAAATAATTGCTCAGCACTCCTTTTATCTCTTCTGGAGAAAAAGGTATTTTCACAGGTTGGGGACGGTATGTATCATAACAATATTCCCAAGTATGGCAAATAAAATCTGAGTAGTCTGTAGCCTGCCCCTCGATAAATTCCCAGGTCAGGAGTACTGTTTCTCCTTTTTTTAGATATTGGAAAGATGTAACCTCCGGAGCCAGCGTCAACTTACGAATATAGGTTTTAGGAGCTTCTCGGTAAGGAAATCCAAAAGATAGTGTTGATGTTCCGTCATGGCTCTCAAAGCCGGTGAACCCTAGGGACGTTTTGCCCGAGAGGATGATTTCGCCTGTTTGGTGGGTAGCAAGGGCATCCCATTGAAAATCGTCCTTGCGTGCCACAGTCATATAACGTCCATCTTTCTGATTGAAGATACCGGTAAGGGGTGAGCTCAGACGATCCTCACGTACCAGCCAACTCTCTGATATATGAAATGAAGGAGCACCTTTAGGAGAACGTAAATTGCGACTATACCAGAATCCTGGTAGATAAAACATACAGTCATTATGTCGGAAGCCTGTTTTCAACTGTTGTTGATAATTAAAGTACACGTCTTCCAATGCCGTAATACTTACTACCATTACACATTTAACATTGTCACGTTCTATTCTCTCTGTAATGATTAATGGTATTTTTTCTTCAGACTCTAACAGATAGATTCCCTTATCATCAACGGCTCCTTGAAAAGCAAGGGAATAGTTTCGTGATTGATTACCGGGAACCTTCAAGGAGACTTGTGCAGATATTCTTTTATATATATCATTAACAGTCTTAGCATCAATAGTAATAGTACAGATCATCAGGCAACAAAGCATACATCTTAATTTTGTCATATAAATCAGATAATTTAGTTTATTAATATTCTTTTAATTTGCGTTCCAAAATTAGGATATTACGTATACAAAGAATGTGATTTTTTGAGCAATTATTATAAGATTTCAGTAGAATTCATAAGAAACAGCCCATTAAGTATTTATTTTTTAATCCTCTATTAAGATCCCATTACAATATACACTTATATTTTTATTGGGATATTTAATACTACAAATCACTACTGTCCCGTAAAAGTGGATAAATAGTTCTTTGAAATTATTGAAATATAGTCAATTACACGGTTTTTTGAAATGAAACGGACTTGATTTTGCAACTTTGCAGTCTAATACAAATGGCTGCTATGTTCCAAGACAAATACGTATTCTCTCAATTAACCGCTTTTCTGAACAGGACTCAGTT